>Ga0209536_100007801_pt1 | contig 16181 bp, 9 predicted proteins | sample DeeMarSeWOR28_12_FD_187461 | JGI IMG/M metagenome (GOLD analysis project Ga0209536, IMG submission 187461) | Marine sediment microbial communities from White Oak River estuary, North Carolina - WOR-2-8_12 (SPAdes) (version 2) | ecosystem: Environmental > Aquatic > Marine > Intertidal zone >...
CTAAGGGTGTATAGGTAACCCCTATCGAGGGTTCGAATCCCTCCCTCTCCGCCACTGAGGTGGCTCGAGCAGAGATTGCTCGCCACGTTGCGCTGCCACTCGAGGAGAATCGCGCGAGTTCGCGGGGTTTTGGCGGTTGGGGCCTTTCGAATCCGAACCGGAGAAGGCTGACTTAGGGGGCGTTCAGCGCGGTCGCGGTAGGCTGTCTCTGTTGCCGATTCCGGCGATTCGGTTTGCCATTTCGAGTCGGATCCGAGGTTCGGGAAACAGCTTCGTGTTTTGGCATGGCGAACCCCTTCAAATTGAATCGAAGGTTCGAATCTCGGTCCCCGCGACCTGTCTGGATCGATCCAAGAGGGAGAGGGCAGTGTCCTCCTCTTCGGGACGGTCATTGGTGGCGGTCGCAAACAGGCCGCCTGATCCCTCTATCTGTCCCGGGATGCGCTCTGCCCGAGAGCGCCCGCGACCAGGAGCATGCCCAGCAGCGCTAGAGCACGAGCCGACAACGAGGGAACCGCGGTTGGCGGTGGCCCAAGAGTTTCCGAGATCGCGTAGACGCGGCCGGGCGCTTCCGGACTGCCCCAGGTAAACATCTCGATCCATGCGCCGGTTGTTGCTTCCGTGCCGCCGAGCATGACGATCGATTCGCCGAGCGGCGACTCGGCCGTGCCATCGCTTGCGGTTCCCGTATAGGGAAAGGCTGCTGTGGACGTCGTTGCATTTTCCTGTACATCGAATGGCACCTGAATGATTCCATCCCATAGGTCGGCATTGTCCATTGCCAGGAGGGAGCCGTCGACCAGGTAGATGGGAACTCCGGGATCGGATGCCGGGTTCGTGTCGGTATTGTCTCGAGCGTCAACCGAGTCGGTTGACACGATCGCCTTCCACCGGTTCCCCAGCATCGCGAGCTCTGGCACGCTCGATGCCACCGAGTTCACGAACGCATTGTAGTCCGCGATGTTCGACGACAACCCGTCGGTCGAGGCCGAGGTCACGAACGCAAGTCGATAGGGCGCGCCACCCAGATCTCCGAGGAGCGTGATGCCCATGCTGAAGCGAAAGGCTGCCCCACCGTTGTCGTTGACATTCCCGGCCGCGTCCTCGATCTGAAACGTGAACCCATCGACGATCGACGTGCCGTCGAGGCTGTCGTAGCTGAGGAGCCCCGCATTGATGTCCGCCTGGCTGAAGCTCGTACCCAGTGAAAGGCTTCCATTCGCGGGAGGCGACAAGACCGTATAGATGAGACCGGCAGGGCCCGAGGTCTCGTCGCTTGCGGCCAACATGGTGTTGTCGATCATGACTCCGAGATCGCCCTCGACGAGGTCGACTCCCGTATTTGCGTCGAGCGTCGGAGGTGTTGCATCTCCCAAGATCGTTCCGGTGCCATTCGTGATAACGAACGTATTGCCCATCGCGGTCGTAGGTGGCGACACCGTGAGATCGGTATCACCGTCGACCGAAAGGATCACCGTTACGCCGGGAGTCACGCCACTCGTATCGTTGAAGTGACCGTAGACCGTGTAGAGTTCGGCGCCGCCGTCGGCCACGGAGATGGGGAGCCCGCTGAATACGAGCAGATCCGACCCTCGGTTGTAGATCCCCGTGACGTTGCTCGCGTCTGGCCCGCCGAGTTGCCAGATGATGCTGGAAGGCTCGTCGTCGCGCGAGGTGCCCGAGACGTTGATTCGAATCTCGGACACGTTGAGAGGAAGCCCGTCGCCGCCTCCGCCATCGGAGATCCGGAAGTCGAACAGAGCGACAGCTTCTTGGAAGCTATCGACCGAAAATGGCAGGGGAACCGGCTCGAGGACGCCGGACGCGGCAGTGAGATTGCCATCACTGTCTTGTGCCTGAGCGGGCACTCCGCTGACGAGCACGAACAGGCATGCGAGAAAGATCGTGCACACGATCAGCCGCAAGTTCGACCCCGGCTCGCAGCGGGAGAGTTGGCGGGAGTCGGGGAACGGCAGCATTTCGAATATGACCCTTCGCGGCAAAGCTTCGATAGGACTGATTCCACTATACGCGATACACCCAACCACGTTCCTGCAAACAATCCGCCAGGTAACTTTCACGATTTGGATTCGTAATGCGTTTTCTCGCATCCCGGGGTACGAACTGGACCGGCAAAGCACCCGGCAAGTGTCGGCTAGCGAAGAGAGAAGCCGGATACAGCGAAGGTTCCCGCATTTCCCCTTCAATCTGGCATCCGCTCTCGGAGACGCCTTGGCCCCTCAACTCCCCCCACCTGCTGGGAGTCCGGCTCGGTTTGGATTGCCGACTAGCGGCTGCTGAGACGAGTGGCCCAACTTCTCCCCCCACCGCCACTGAGATGGCTCGAGCAGAGACTGCTCGCCACTTTGCGCTGCCACTCGCGGAGAATCGCGCGGCTTCGCGCGGTTCTGGCGGTCGGGCCGACTGGATCGCGAACCGGAGACGGGCCCTATCCAGCCGCCTCCGAAGACCGCGCGCCGGAGAGCGCGGCCGCGACCTCGCCCACGGGCCAGGGCTGGTGATCCAGGTACTCGGTCAGGTCGGTCACGCCTTCGGCGATCAGGCCGTCGGCGGCGTCGTAGACCTGCCAATGCATCGTCGGATTCATCATCGGTTGGGACTCGACCGAGATCACGCGAAGCTCACCGGGCTCGAAGCCGCAGATCGGCTGGATGGCGCGCAGCAGCTGCCAGCCGTTCAGGTGACCGTCACCGAAATTCCAGCCGAGGATCGCACCGCCGACCAGCTCGCCCGAGTGCATCTCGTAGTCTTCGACGTTGTCGACGGCGGCGGGCAGCGCTTCGAGCAGCGGCCTTCCCTGCAGGTGCATCCATCGCATGACACCCATCATGGACTTCGCGTACGCGAGCTGGGTCTCGTCCTCGATCATGTTCTCCAGCTGCTCGTGGGTGGTGTTGCCGGACTTCTTGAGCTTCTGGAGCTTCTCTCGACAGCCGTTCTTCTTGAACAGCCATTCGTTGTAGGCCCAGTTCCCGGCGTAGTACCGCATCGAAGGCAGGAAGGAGACGCGCGCCGGCACGAAGTTGCCGTAGAGCGGCACGGCCACGAGGGAGAAGAGCATTGCGGCGAAGAGCAGCGGCATCTGCGTCATCTCGAGGATCGACACCTCGGGATGGAACCAGAAAAGGGACCAGCCGCCGTAGATCATCAGGATGTTCCACTCGACCGGCATGCCGTTCGGGTTGTTGATGCCGATGAACGTGTGGAAGCCCGTGAACAGGATGCAGCCCGCGAGCAGGAGCATCTCGTTCCCCGTCGCCGTCGCGATGAAGAGGATGATCGGGATTCCGACCTCGGAGGCGTGGCCGAAGTTCGCCATGGTCTGGGCGAAGCGAGAAGGGCGCAGGTCGTTGGGATAGTCGGCGAAGAGCCGATGTTTGAGGGCCTTGGGGAAGAACGGGCCGTTGTTCATCATGAACATGATCACGGACGCGAAGTGCCGGTTCCATTTGGAGACGCCGGCCCAGATCCAGATGAAGGACCAGGTGAGCTTCGCTCCGGCGATCCACAGATCGTTGCCGGCGGCGAAGACGAGGGCGGCCATCACGATCCAGTAGTGCTCGTAGCGCGCGACCAGGAAGAGGGTCTTGTCGAGGATGCCGTTCACGAGGACGAGCACGAAGCACGGTGCCAGCAGCTCGGGGGTCACCTCCGGCGCGATCAGCACGCGCAGGAGCAGGACCTGGTTCAGCAGATAGAGACCGGCGTCGAGAGCGTTGCGCGTGTCGCCGCCGATCAAGGGGACGCCACGGAAGAGGGGGAGCTTGATCGTCCCGGGGCGTGCGAAGTGCCGGATCCCGCCGAACCACTTGTCGTAGCGCGCATTCATCGGACCCCAGCCGCAGCCGAAGCCGAAGAGCTCCCAGCACATCGACCAGACCATCGCCTTCTTGAAGGCTTCGTTCGTGAACGCCCACTCGGAGATCCGGGTGAAGCCCGGGTAGTCGGCGTTGAAGCTGCACCAGAAGGCCCAGATGCCAATCAGCACGAAGAAGTACTTGGCCCAGTAGAGCGCCATCAGGCTCGGGCGGTTGGGGCTCGAGTGCGCCCAGTTCTGGCAGGCCATCCGAAGGCGGTCGGGAAAGGGCGCCGCGACGACGCGTGCGGGGTCGTGCGGGGGCACGTCTGTGTCGGCGGTCGTGGGCTGGGTCGTGGTCATGTCGTGTTCCTCGCAGGTCATCGGTCAAGCTCGTCGGCGCCCCACAGAGAGCGCTCAGCGGCGTCCTAGCGTAGGCGTCCCAGTCATCTCTGCCACGCTCGAAGCCTCGAGCCCGTTCATGTCCTTGTCGGGGGTCTCGAAGCAGCTCCCCTTTCCCGCGTAGCTTTCCCACGCAGAGGGGGAAAGAAGCAGACGACCGCACCTTCAGGGCCGCCGCGCTTCATGTGCGCTCGACACCCCGGACTGATCAAGCAGGTGTCCGCTGCCGACTCAGGGATATTCGGTATTGATAATGATCTGTCGAGGCCAATAGCAATTCTCGGGCTGGGAGCTTGAGTCGGGGACGGAGCCGGCCGCCAGCCGGCATCCTGTTCGCCATCTCAGGTAGCGAGGGCACCCCCTGGGCTCCTGGGTGTCTGGAGGCTTCGTGCCAGCTCGAGAGTGCCGCACCAGGAGATCAGACTTCCACCACCTGCTGGGGGTGCGGTTGGAGCTCGTGGGATTGGCGAGTGGAGTGTTCCTGGACGGGCTGTTTCGTTCTAGAGGCCGGTTGTCCGACGACTCCGTCGGCCGCCACCCAGGTGGCTCGAGCAGAGACTGCTCGCCACGGAATAGCGACGACTTCGCAGACTCGACCCGCGAGCAATTCTGCCTGATGCTCATGAGCGGCTTCGAGATCCACTCCGCGCCCTGAAACGAGGAACTTGTCATGACGAGGCTGGTTTTCGCCCTATCCCTCACGTTCGCGATCCTTTCGGCTGTGGTGTCCGGCGCCGGGGAGTCGGATGCCGATGAGTCCGCCAAACAGGGCCGCGAGATGCAATCGAAGGTCTATGCGGAGATCGCGGCCGATGATCCCTGGCTGCGCATGGGAGAGGAGCATCTCTTTGCCCAGATCTGGACCCGCCCGGGGCTGAGTATTCGAGATCGCCGATTGATCTCACTCACGGCTGCGGCTTATGCCGGCTCGCATGAAGGCTACGCCTCCCATTTGAAAGGGGCACTGGATCACGGAGACCTTTCGCCCGACGAGCTCTGGGAGTGGCTGCTGCATTTCACCCAGTATGCGGGCTACCCGAAGGCCGCGTCGGTCTGGGCCGAGTACCGGACGCTGCTCGCCGAGCGTGGGCTGATGCCCCTGCCGGCTACGCTGGGCCCGGCGAGCGATCGTCGAAAGCTCTCCGGTGAGAGCGCCCCCTGATCACGACGATTGGGCGAGATTCCCTGTGCTGTCCCGGTAGATCAGGGGAAACAGCCGGAGAGGCGAGTTCGCTCGCGACTCTTCCCACCTGCTGGGAGTGCGGTTCGGTCTGGATTGCGGGGTAGCGGCTGCCGAGACCTGTGGCCCGACTACCCCCTCCACCGCCACTGAGTCTCTGGAAGCAGAGACTCAGTCCACACATCCCAAGATGGATCGAGAAAATCACGCGACTCCCCGGAGTTCTGGCGATTGGCGTGCTCCGATTCCGAACCGGAGACGGGCGGTGGGGCGCCCGATAGCGCCGCAGGCTTCAATTATCTCTGCGGGCGATTCCGTCGGTTCGGAATGACGACTGGGTTGACGGCATCATGCCGCGCGACGAATTGTCATTCGCGTTAGGAGCGGAAGCCGCTAGCGGTTCGCGCGCGCTTACCGATGCGAGTCTGGCTTCACGGACGCGGGTTCGATTGCCGCCGCCCCACCAAACCGGGTCTGCCCCTCAGGCTCACGCAGCCCCGGCTCGATCATGCGAGCAGCGCGTGCTGTTGGCGGCCTCGCCGCGCGACCGCAAGCCTCACCGATCCGCGACGAGTTCCTCCTGCACATCCAGGCCACCGAGGACGCGCCGGATGTCCCGCGTGATCCATGCGACCCAGCCGGCAAAGGCCAGCCCGACGAGCACGGTCGGCAAGAAGGCCAGTGCTGCGGCCCAGACCGCCAGAAAGAGCAGCCAGCGCGAAGCGGCGATGGCGAAGCGCGAGGGAAGCGATCCCACCCCGGGCGAGTACGCGAACGACTTCACGCCTACGAACCAGCCATTCGCGATCAATGCGGCGAGGAAGAGAATTCGCGGCGGGGGTGCCTGGTCGATCTCCGGGTCGTCGTCGTGCGCGGCATCTCCGACGGCGTCACCGGCTGCGAGCGAACTCTCGATGGCCCCCCACGCGTGCTCAGGCGTAGGTCGCGCGAGCGTGCCGTTCAGGTTCTCGGCCGACGGCACCGAGCGCCAGCGGTAGAGAACGCGGCCTGCGTTCGTCAGGGCCAGCACGCCCGGCTGGAAGTAGCCCTTCGGATGCTCGACCTCCCAGTCCGCCCCGCGTTGCAGGAACTCGAGGTCGCCCCTGTTCGCATAGAGGGTCAGCCAACCGCGTTCGCTGCAGGTTCTCGAGATCTCCTGATGGGGGTCACCGACGTTTTCGAAGTCGAGCTCCCAGTGTTCGTGGGCCTGATCGGCCAGATGCTGCGGCTCGCTGGTGATGGCATAGACCTCGCCACCCGCGGCGCGGATCTTCCGGGCGACTCCCTTGTTCATGTAGCTCCGCAACTCGGAGCGGCAGGGAGGTCACCAGAAGCCTCGGTAGAAGAGCAGGACGACGAAGGCGTGTTGCGAGAGCTTTTCGTCGAGCCACCGAAGGCGTGGTCCTGGCGGCGGGTCGAGCTCCGCCTGCGGCTTCGCGCCCTGCGCTGCCTGGGCAGAATCGGCGAGCTCGACTTCCCACGCATCGACCGTGCCGCCGACCCGAAACGAGCGTTGCTCGCAGCGATCCCCGCCGCACAGGATGAGCCGTAGCTCGTTCGATCCACTCAGCGCCTCGTCTGCATCGAGGATCCCCGTCACTTCGAACTCGTCTTCGCCCGCATCAGGGGACGCGTTGAACCACGCGAGTGCAGCATCGACGCGCGGCCTCAACGCATCGGGAATCGTCTCGCTGACTTGCGGCATCACCGCCTCCTTCGTGGCCATCGAGCCGAGTACATGTCGATCAACGGGGTAGGGCAAATCGTACCCGTCTCTTCTCGATAATCATCCGGCGGCCGAGGTCTGGCTGCGACGTCAAGAGAGGCGGCGGGCTACATCACGACGGACTGGATGCTGAATATCAGGGCTCCGCCTCCAGAGACGAATTCGCCCCCGACTTCCCCCACCGCCACTGAATCCGCGAGTGCCGCGCCTTTTCCCAGACATCCCGAGATGGGCCCAGAAATTCCCGCGATTCCGCAGGGTTCTGGGCGAGGGACTTTGGAAAACTCAAGCGCGGAACCGTGCGTGGCGCGCGACAGGGCACCACGGCGCCTCAATAGCTCGGCAGCCGATTCCGGCGGTTCGGATTGCGGATCCGGTGAACGGCCGCGTGCTCCTCTATCCGCGCGTCTCGGGGACTTTGGTCGGCGGACGGGTTTTGAGAACACACAGAATCTCGGCGTGACAGTTTGTGCTCGTCTGTACGGTTTCAGGCTTGATCGTCTTGCCCAGGCGCTCTTCTCGCGCAGCTTCGCCCTCGCCGGTGCCTCGCAAGTGGCTGCATGATCTGCCCCGAAACCTACCAGGCAGCATGTCGAATATCCGCGCAGCAGATGATGCAGCGTGAACTTCTTGATCCCTCCGCGCTTCTTCATCTCGACTCGCAGTTTGCAGCTGGACTTTTACAACCCCCGAGCGTAGCGTGAAACGCATGATCGATTTGCAATCCCCTCCATGAACGCGTCCCTCGCGAGGGTCTGGGGACGGGTTCCATTTTCCCATCGCGGCTCGGAACCGAGCAGCGGATCCGAGTTCGAATGGGACTTCGAAAACAGCCGCGCCGGGCAGGGACCTGGCAGGGAGAGCCACCTCGATGAATCGAATACCCGCTGTCGCTCGAATCGCGCACGTCGTTCTGATCGTGCTCGCAACCTCGATGCTGACGATGTCCGCCTTCGCGGCCTCGCGCAGCATGACCGGCTACGTCACCGTCGATAACCCCTCCGCCGGCGTCGAAGGCGGCCCCGGTGTCTTCGCTCGAAAGGTGGGTGGTGCGGGACCGATCGTCTATCCCCCGACTAACGGCGCGCGCTCGATCTCGGTCGCGGGCACGACCACCGGCACCTTCGTCGGCCGGCAGCTCACCCTACCGGCCAGCGAGCTGAACTTCTCCGGCGTTCGCGTCCGCAAGTTCCCGGCCTTCTCCAACGTCGCCGGGGGCACCGTGAGCTGGATGTCGGTACAGCCGGCCGCGACCTTCGCCGAGAGCGGCGGCGCGCTCGCCAACTGCCCCGGCCCGGGCTGCACGTCGTCGGGTGCGGGCACCGTGATCAGCTGGTGCCCACCGGTCACCCACGACCCGATCGCCCCCGCCCCAGGCACGATTGGCGCTCAGGTGGGCAACTGGGACTGCCCGAGCTGGCCGGCCGCCGCCGGCGGCGGGGACCGCTTCATGCGCATGGGCATCTCGAACGCCTCGGGTCGCGCGAACTTCGGCGGCACTTTCCTGCTTCTCCGGAACCTCGTGCAGAACAGCTGGCGGGTACCGGTTCAGCCCTCGACGCCGAACGCGAGCGACGCAGAGGTGACACGCACCTTTATGGTGGTCAACAGCCAGGCGTGGACGCCCGGGCGGAGCAACTTCCAGTTCACGGCGCTCGCCGGCAACAACGGTCCGCGCCTCTTCGCCCGGCTTGACGCCAGCGGCTTCATCCAGTCGACCTTCGGCTGCACCAATGGTGTGGGCACCAACGGCGGCAACTTCATGGAAGGCGTCCCGATCCCGAATGCGGGCAGCAACTGCGGAACCGACCCGGCGCCTATGTTGGACGGTCAGGGCTGGGGCTTCAAGATGACGACGGGCACGATCTCGGGATCGGACCCCTATCCCTTCGGCCTGGTCGTGACGACGGTCGGCGGCACACCGTTCAACCCGAACTTCGGCACGCAGCCCGCCAGCCAGGGCTTCTTCTTCAGCCGAATGGGTACTGACAACGTGACCGGCACGGGCCCTGGCGCCAACCGGAACATCGTGCTGCTCGGCGGCGGTGTCGCGGTCGACCCCGCCAGCGGAAACGCCTTCTTCCGGATCTCGGACCTGCGCATGACGCTGAGCGTTCCGGAGCCCGCGACGGGTCTTGGTCTGCTGGCGGGACTCGGTGCGCTGGTCGGTCTGGCGCGACGACGCAAGGCCTGAGGAGAGCCGCACAGGGAGACTCGGTCAGCGCCCGGGCACTCGACCGGCACCCCGCCCGAAGCCCGAGATCAGAATTGCCTGGCCGCAGCACGGAAGGCCCTGCGGCGGCCGTTAGGCGACGCGAATTACCCGCCGGTCACGGTTGGCGGAGCGCCTCGAGCTCCACGGCCAGGCCCGACTGCAGGACCATGCCGGTCAGCGGGTCGATCTCCCGCTCGGGACTGGTGAGATGGCCCACGTTAGGCGCGAGCCAGCCGTGCGGAATCCAGACCGCCCCGGGACGCAGCGTCTCGTCGACACGTGCTTGCCCGACCAGCTCACCCGCGGCGCTGCGCACGCAGACGCCGTCGCCGGTGGCGACGCCCACCCGCTCCGCATCGCCTGGCGAGAGGTGGATCTCGACCGAGTCCTGCCGCTCGCCCTCGGCCGAGACGTCGCGCAGGGCCGAGTTCATGGTCCGTAGCTGGCGCCCGGGTATCAGCACCCCATCTCTCGGCGGCGCCAGGTCGCGGAGCTGCTCGACCAGGGGCTGCGGCGCCAGCCGCCAACGTCCGTCGCGCAGCAGGCTCCGCTCGACCCAGCCCACCGGCGGATCGTCGAGGACCTGCGGCGTGGCGAGCGCGTCGAGGTCGACGTTCTCTCCCGAGAGCAGACGCAGCAACGTCTCGTCCGCCTCGGGCGTCGGCTCGCCGTCGAAGCCCGGCGGCCGGATGTCGAGGTCGAGACGCCGCGCGAGCTGATCGAAGCACCACCACATCGGTCGGCGCTCGGCCACGGGCGCCACGACGGGCCGGGCCAGATGGCCGATCACGGCGAGCCGATAGAACTCCATCACCCCCGACAGGTCGGCGCGCTCGAGCTGACCGGTGCAGGGCCAGACATGGGTTGCGAGATCGACGATCTCGTTCTGCACCACGTCTCCCACGACGAGCAGCTCGAGGCTTCGGAAGGCGGCCAGGGTGCGTTGGGTGTCGGGGAAGGCCGTGATCGGATTACCGCCAGGCACGAAGAGGGCGCGCACGTGACCGGCCTCGATCTCGTCGACCAGCCCCGCGCAGGGGTACTCACCGTTTCGTCGCGGCAGCTCCGGACGACTGGCCGGTCCCGGCTCGGCAAGCCCCTCGCCGTGCGTCCACTCCGGAATCCGATCGAGGCGAGTCACATAGCCTGGATTGAACCAGGCGCCGCCCGTCCGCTCGAAAGAGCCCGTCACGATCTGCAGCGCCCAGAGCAGCCACTCCGTCACGTTCGCGCCTGCGGACATCGTGGTCCCCGTGCCGCTGAGCCCGACCAGCCGGCCGTGGCGACGGATCGCGGCGAGCAGATCGAGGATCTCTTCCCCCTCGAGCGCCGTGGCCGCGACGGTCCGCTCGAGATCGAAGGGCGCGACCGCCTCGGCGAGGACCGCAACGTCTTCGGCATGCTCCGCGAGGTAGGCTCGATCCGCGCCCTCCGCCAACAGCTCGCGCACCAGGAAGGCAAGCAGGAAGGCATCGCTGTTCGGGCGCAGGGCGAGATGGCGGGTCGCACCGCGGGCCGTCGCCGTCCGGCGCGGATCCGCCACCCAGACCTCGCCCTGCTGCGCCATCGTCCGCAGATTCGCTACGGGATTCGTGAGCCCGCTGAGATGGCCGTGGGAGACGACGGGATTCGTTCCCAACAACAGCAGCAGGCGACAGCGATCGACGTCTGGAATCGGATGCAGCCCGGGGAAGCCCGACATCAGCTCGGAGATCAGAAGCTTTGCCGGCGTGTCGATCGTCGCGCAGGTGTACTTCTGCGGTGTATCGAAGGCCTCGAAGAAGGCCTGGCTCGCCCAGTATCCACAGCTGTCGAAGGCGACGGCCGTCCCCAGATAGTAGGCGACGGCGCCCACGCCGTGCGCTCCGCGCAGGCGTCGCAGCTCCCGGGCCAGATCGTCGAGGGCCTCGTCCCAACCCACCTCTACGAGCCCGCCTCCCCGATGGATCAGCGGATGGTCGAGCCGTCGGGGATCGTGATGAAAGGCGGGCAGTGCCCTGCCTTTTGGGCACGTGTAGCCTCGAGACAGCGGATGCTCGCGATCTCCGCGAACCCGGATCACGCGCTCGCCACGGGTCGTGATGCGAATGCCGCAGGCCGCGTTGCAGATGCGGCAGAAGCTCGCGTGCTCGTTCTCGTCGACGATGTCTTCCACGACTCTCAAGGCCCCCACGGCATTCGACGGAACGCGCGAGCCGTCCAATCCGGTCGCACCCGCTCTCATGCTAGCCCGATGCGAGCGGCCCGCCGAAGCGACGTGGACGGCAGTCTCAACGACCTGCCGGGCCTCGCTTCCTGGCGGACGGATGTCGAGAGCGGCGCTCGCAAGGTGGTCCGCCTACCACGCTCGCGGCTCACCAGAGGATTTCACTGGCAATCTTCGCTCGCCTCTGAAAAGCCCATGCGATCTTCTGGCGTCCAGCGTCAAAGAGGGCAGAGCCATGTCCGTCGAGATTCTCGAGCGCGCCCACGAACTTGCTCGCCGACCGATCCCTAGGGCACGTCGCGACCGTGCGCCGGGACGGCCGCCTATGTGTGAACCCGGTGGCGTTGAACTTTGACGGCCAGCAGCTTCGGATCTCGACGACGAAGGATCGCGTGAAGTGCAGGAATTCCGTAGTGTGCCGAAACTCGGCCGAACGAAATCCGAGATGAAATCGGCGACTTGTCTCGTAGCCGAAACCTCTAGCATCGGCCGAATTTTCATCTCTCGCCCCTGCTCACGACCGGATGGGTTGGCTCGATCGACTCAGTTTGGAGACCGGTTTCGCCTGCCGGGATTTCCCTGCTCGTCGAAACGAGTTCCCTGTTCCTGATCACAGGGAATCTGTCGCTTCGATTGCGGAAAGGCTTCGGTCCTGCTCTATCTCGCTGTCCAGATTCGCCAGTCCAGAGAGCTCGAACGTGCTGCGAGCCTTCTACTCTGTCGCACGCCTTACGCGCTCGGATCCAACTCCGCCAACGCTGCGTGGAGATGGCGATGGAAGTGGACGATCGCGCTCTCGAAGTGACCGAAGGTGAAGTGCTCGTTCGCTCCGCTCTCCATGGTCCGCTGGATGCTCTCCGCGAGCGCGCGGTCTTCCGGGGCACCTGTCTGGGTCACGAATTGCGCGTCTCGCTTCGCTGTCTCCGCAGCAGTCGGGTCTCCGCCGGTGTGCGCCAGCGAATAGGCGATACTCCGGGTTCGGCCAGGCGCGATGGGCTCGAGCACGACCAGGATCGTGTGGTGAGACAAGACGGTGACCAGCGCATTGGGAAACAGGTGGTAGACGGTGGTGACTCGCCCTTGGATGCGGCGCTCGGCCGCGGGGACGTCGGCCAGCTTCTCGATGCGCCGAAAGGGAAACGTCACGCGGCTGTTCCGCCCGCAGTGCTCGACTACGTTCAGGTTGTCGTATCCGTACGGGTAGAAAGTGTCCGGATGGCCGAAGCGGATGTGGTAGCCCTCGATGGCTCCTTCGATCGAGACCTTCCAGTTCACCTCGGCTTCATTGTCGTGCGTATCGATCAGATCCTGGTCGACGTCGATCAAGTCGGGCAGCCCCTCGCCGGGATCGTGCTCGCTAGGCTGCCCACTCTGGGTGATGAAGACGATCCCGGATCGTTCCTGGGCCAGAACTGGGACGAGGCCGTGGGTGTTCTTGTCGAGGTCCGGAAAGCCGCGTTCGTGCTGGACGCGCTCGAGTCGACCGTCGAGCCCGTAGGTCCAGCCGTGATAGGGACAGACGAACGTCTGGGCGCAGCCGGTGCCGCTGGCCACCTCGGCTCCTCGGTGACGGCACGCATTGCGGAAGGCGCGCACCTTCCCGTCCTTCCCGCGCACCGCGAGGATGGGGACCCCGGCCGCTTCTCGCGCGACGTAGGAGCCGGGCTCGCGGAGCGCCGCGGAGGGACAGAAGGGCACGGGCAGTCGGCGCAGAAGGGCGAGCTCACGGCGAAGACGCTCCTCGCTGCGATAGTTCTCCACCGGTTCGCGCCACACTTCATCACCCTCGTCGGTCGTGCCGTCGCGCACGTGCGAGAGGACTCGCTCAGCTACCGCCTGGTCGTCCATGAAGCTCTGCATGACTTTCATCCCTTTTCACGTACTTCACTAACGAAGACCTCAGATCACGCTAGGCCTGGTCTCCTGCGGATGTCAACAGACCGTGCCTCAGCCACGGAGAGGGCGTTGGCCGCGCGCGGTTGCCCAGGAAGGGGGTTCTCTCTTCGGCGGGGGCTTGGTTGTGGAAAACGTACTTTGCGGCGGCGCCGGAATCGCAGCCTGGACTAGCTACTCGCTCTCGATCCGCCTCTGCCTAACAGGGATCCGCCTCCAGAGACGAGTTCGCCCTCGCCCCTCCCCACCTGCCGGGAGTCCGATCGTCTCGGTCTCCCACGTCCCCGCCGCCAGAGACCGGTATCCCAACGACTCCGTCCACCACGTTCTCATCGGCTCCTGGGGCGCTGCTCAGCTACGGGCGGCGTCTTCCCGCTTTGCCGTCAATTCCAACGCGTCCCAGTCCACTTCCGAGAACATCCGCTGGAAGACCGGTCCGTACCAGGGCGCGTTGACCTGCACGCGGCCGTGCTCGTTGTTGACGTAGTAGTTCTTCTCGATCCCGCCTTCCCTGGTCATCATGACGAGCTTGGTGGCTTCCTCGTCGAGCGCCTCGTTGTAGCTGTCGTAGGCGCTCTGAGTGACCTCGATGCGGGAAGCGCCTTCCGTCAGCATGCGTTTCAGGCAACGTCCGATGAAGGCCGACCAGACCGTGAACCAGGTCGCTTGGCTCGGTCCGCTCGAGACCGGCTGTGAGTTGGGTCCGTAGAGCATGAAGAAATTCGGAAATCGGGGGACCATCATCCCGATCCAGGCGCGCGGCCCGTCGGCCGCTTCCCACGCCTCGTGAATGTCCGTGCCGCCTCTGCCCATGAATCGGGCCGGATGGAGATACTTGACGACCTCGAAGCCCGTCGCGGTGACGATGACGTCGACCTCGCGGACCGTGCCGTCGGCGGTCTCGATGCCGGTCTCCGTCAGGCGGGCGATGGGATCGGTGACGAGTTCGACGTCATCACGGGTGAGCGCCCGGTACCAGCCGTTGTCGACGACCGGACGGCGGGAGAACGGCGCGTAGTCGGGAACGAGCCGGTCGATCAGGTCCTGCCGGCCGCCCGTTTCCTTCTTGATGTATTCCGTCAGATCCTTGCGTAACGCGTCGCTACCCGGATTCACCTTCCCGCCCTCGGCCTGCCAGTCCCGATCCGTCGTCACGAGCGCGTGCGTATCGAAGAGCGGTGCGCCCGCCATGTAGCGGGACCAGTTCCAGTAGCCCGGAAAGTTGTCCATGAGCCAATGGACCTCTGGCTCCACCGGCAGCCCGTACTTCTCACGCGGCATGATCCACTGCGGGGTGCGCTGGAACACGTAGGTCTGCTCGGCGTCCTCCGCGATCTTGCCGACCATCTGGATGCCGGTCGAGCCGTTGCCGATGATGGCGACGCGCTTGCCCTCGAGCGACAGATCCTCGGGCCAGCGTGCGGGATGCACGATTCTGCCCTCGAACGCATCGTCGCCCTCGAGCTCGATGCGCTTCGGGTTGGCGAAGAGGCCGGTTGCGGAGACGACGATCTTGGCCTCCAGGGTCTGCGGCCCGTCCGGCGTATCGACTTCGAGCCGCCACAGATCCCGGTCTTCGTCGAAGGTCGCACGTTTCAGGTCGTGGCTGAACCTCGTGTTGTCGCGAACTCCGAACTTCCGGGCGACATGGTCGAGGTACGAGCGAACCTCCTCGCCCCGCGCGAAGTACTCGGACCATCGATACGACTTCTCGAAGCTGAGCTCGTAGGTGCTCGAGATCGTATCGACCCGAACGTCGGGATAGCGATTGATGTTCCAGGTGCCCCCGAATTCGGCCTGCCTCTCCAGCACGTAGTAGGGCACGCCGAGCAGCTCGCATTGTACGGCCATGACGATTCCGGAGAAGCCGCTGCCGATGATGGCGACCTCGAAGCCATCGGGGATTCGCGGCGCCTCGCCGTCCCAGTCGACCAGGAACGGATACTTCCTGAACGCCGCCTGCTCACGGCGCGCTTCGAACTCGAGGTCGCCCATCTCCTCGCCGGTCGCCAGGTTCATGAGCTGGCGCAGCTCGGCTTCGGGCGGCTCCGGCAGCGAGCGCGGGCCCGCGTTCTCTTCCAGCCACGAGATGGCCTGCTCGATGAGCCATTCGCGCTGACCGTCGTCGAGCTGTGCCGCAGGAGGAAGCCGGGCGAGATCCGGGTCGCCGGTGTTCTGATACAGCGCGAGCCGTACCGCGTTCAGGTCGGCCGCCTCGATCGCGCGGCGGATATAGGCTCGGTCCGTTTTCGTTCCGCCCAAGTGAACCTTCTCCTCTCGTCTTCTCTGTCCGAGTCGGTCTGGGTGTGCGTTCTCTCGAAGCGTGCGGTCGGTGCACGGTGAAGCCCGGCGCCGGCCGCCCCGACACACGCATAGTGTGCCAAAAATCGGCCGAGTGAAATCCAGCCACCTGCTGGGAGTCCGCTCGGTTCGGTTCGTCACTCGGCCGCTTGGGCGCTTCGGGACGGCTCGAGAAGCGCGCCCGGTCTCGTGCGCCCCGTCAGCTCAGGATCGGATCCAGCTTGTAGAAGAGCGGATTTTCGTCGGTCGGATCGGTGCCGGCGATGATCATCGAGAGTCTCAGGATGCGTCGGTGGAAGATCCGGACGAGCTCTTCGTCGCGAGCTGGATCGTTCGCCGCGATCACTTTGCGCAGCGCCTCATCCGCGGCGGCGAGCGTGTCGTGGGACTGCCCCGTCGCTCCGGAGATATCGGCCACGGTCTCGGCCTCGAACCACCGCC
>Ga0209536_100007802_pt1 | contig 16181 bp, 16 predicted proteins | sample DeeMarSeWOR28_12_FD_187461 | JGI IMG/M metagenome (GOLD analysis project Ga0209536, IMG submission 187461) | Marine sediment microbial communities from White Oak River estuary, North Carolina - WOR-2-8_12 (SPAdes) (version 2) | ecosystem: Environmental > Aquatic > Marine > Intertidal zone >...
AGCCCATCTTGCTCGAGGCATGGCATATGCTGAACTTGGTGAAGAAAAATATGCTGCATTGGATTTAAATAGTGCTACAGCTTTTTCCAGTGCCGAGTTTAAAAGTTTTAAAAACCTCTTTGGCGGGCTCCCGGCACCATTTACAAACACAAGGGAACTTATGGCCAAAGAAAATGCTCCCTGGAACAATCTGTTAAATAGTGACTCAGCCCAAAAACTGCTGGATTTAATCAATTAGTTCTGTCTTTCTGCAGAGTATTTCAAAGCTCCTCTCCCGCTTCGGGAAAGGGCCTTTTAAATGCGCACTGACAGCGGGCATATTTCATAGTGAGGAAGTGCCCATTAAAAAGGCCTTGGTCTTTGCAATGACCTCTGAAAAGTGTTCAACCTTGCCGGCTCCGCTGGAGAAGACCGCCGGGCTGGAGACCTTTTTGCTGGTGTGTTTTACAAGTTTAATGTCAAAACTACTGTTGGTATCATCTTTATCAATGCAGTTCAGTAATATCTCCCCGGCACCCAGCTTCTTGCTGCTCTTTGTCAGCTGCAGGGCATTAACGCCGCGGCCTTCCCGACTACCTTTTACGGTGCACTGATACCAGCATTTTGAGGAACGCTTCTTGAAGAGTTTTTTGTTTCTAATACGTAATTTTAGTATTCAGAGTGTTTTTTGAAACACACCCAACCACGTCCCAACTGCAGAAAATATTGATAGAATTTTTTCCTATTGAAAATTCTTTGCCTCGATTGGGTCGATTTTGATCCATCAGATACCTACCTATGGGTAATGCTGAGGCTTTTATCAGGGGAATTAAATAATCTGTAAACTAATTTTATTCTTTATCCGTCTATTGGCTAAAAGTTTATAACCAAATAAATTAACTGGAGGTAATAGTAATGAAAAAGTTTTTAGTTGCAGCAGCACTCGTCGGAGTCATTAGTTTTTTAAGTTTTTCCATGGTAAGTGCGCGGGGAAACCATGGCTATGGTCCTGGTATGGGTTATGGCTATGGCGAAGATTGCGGATACTGTAACAATTGGTCCTATGAAGGTCAGGACAAAGAGAAGGTGGACACTTTTCTTGAAGACTCCAAGGAAACCAGAAAACAACTTGCGGTCAAAAGAAGTGAACGCAGAGCGTTGATGAGTCAGGAAAATCCTGATGAAAAACGGGTTGCTGAACTGACTGGCGAAATTTTTGATCTGAAAAACCTGTTGGATGTAAAAGCAAAAGGAGTTTTTGGTGATAATCCTACCTTTCGGTATAAAGGACCTAGAGGAGGATTTGGGAACTGCGGCAGAGGACCACGCAATTGATAAATTACTAAACTTGGTTATTTGTTTAAAGGCGTTTTCTGAATATTAGAAGCGCCTTTTTTATTAGGTTACAATTATATAAATTAATTACTGAATATATCCATTAAATTTGTTGAATCAGATTTTGTCTGACAAAAAATAAGATTGTGGCAAGATATCTGTATATTGCTTGAAAATAATTGCCTAACACATTGTGGCACTTGATTTTTACATCCTTTACTTATTATAATTTAATTAAATTCGTATCAGCTTTAATAAATCTCTAATGGAGGAGACTCCAATGAGAGAGGTTTTTCTGACATTCCGAGATTAAGGCCTTTAAGGGGATGTTTCCCTTTGGAGGCCTTTGTGTTTTTTATCTTCAAGAAAAGCTACTCATCCTGACCAGAAAAATGGAGGCTGAAAGAAGTTTCTATAGTTCCTATCTCTTTTATACTCTGTCAAGAAATGGGACTGATTTTATCAGGAATTCATATTATCGACAAATCTTAATTAAGGAGGATTTATCATGCTGAATGATTTCATAAAAATCAGGGCATTAATTTTCCTTATCACCCCTTTGATAAGTTTTTTGTTGAGTCCAGCGTTATCATTGGCTGTAGCCCCTCAGGTGGCGGCTCATGTTGACAAAACTGTGGGCCTTAACTCAGACGGCACTGTCGTGATTGTGGGTTGGACCGGCAATGGTGAAGATGAAGCAAATTCATGGACCGGCATAAAGCAGGTGGCGGCTGGCTATGACCACGTTGTAGGCCTTAAGACAGACGGCACTGTTGTGGCTGTGGGTTGGAACGGTGATGGCCAACTTGATGTAGAATCATGGGCCGGCATACAGCAGTTAGCGGCTGGATATTACCACACCGTAGGCCTTAAGGCAAACGGCGCTGTCGTGGCTGTAGGTAATAACGAGGATGGCCAATCTGATGTGGGTTCATGGACCGGGATACAGCAGGTGGCGGCTGGAAAATGGCATACCGTAGGCCTTAAGTCAGACGGCACTGTCGTGGCTTTGGGTTGGAACTATTATGGCCAACTTGGTGTAGAATCATGGACCGGCATACAGCAGGTGGCAGCTGGAGCCTACCACACCGTAGGCCTTAAGGCAAACGGCACTGTCGTGGCTGTAGGTTATAACGGGGATGGCCAATGTGATGTAGGTTCATGGGACGGCATACAGCAAGTGACGGCTGGAGAATTTCACACTGTGGGCCTTAAGGCAGACGGTACTGTCGTGGCTGTGGGTTATAACGTGGATGGCCAACTTGATGTAGAATCATGGGCCGGCATACAGCAATTGGCGGCTGGAGGAGACCACACTGTAGGCCTCAAGGCAAACGGCACTGTCGTGGCTGTGGGTGCAGGCTCATGGGGCCAATGCAATGTAGATGACTGGGACCTGATGTCAGGCTCCGCTGACGTTGATGGAGATGGAGACGGCTTTACAGAAAACCAAGGCGACTGTGATGATAATGACAATTCAATTTATCCAGGCGCTCCGGAAATCTGTGGAGACAGTATTGACCAGGACTGCGATGGAAGCGATGAAATATGCCCCCAAGAGAAAATTATGAATATGCAAAGTATTTATTTCTTATTGTTAGGAGAATAATGATGGTTTGACCGATGGGATGAAAGTCAACATCCTTTACACCAAGCCGCTTCTGACCGATGGTGATTCAGCCAGTGATGGTGAGGGCTTTAGTAATGTAGAAGAAGTTCAATGCAGTTCGGAGTCTGCTGATGCAAACTCGAGATGCTCCAAAGGACTACGTTGCTTGAAACTATTGCTTGATTAGGGATGCGGCCCGCATAAAATTACTGAAAGGCAGAGTAAAAATGACCCTGCCTTTTTTATTATATTAACTGTGAGTTGCTGCTATATCTGTTGACTCGTGAGTCATTATTAAAGGGTTGTCATATCCACTGGCAACCTTTACTTGTTGTTAGAGACTGAAAGTTAAGTTAGCGGCAAGTTATGAGCAGTCTGAAAGGCAAAGTAATTCACGCCTTTTCACGCCCTAACCTAAACAGATATTCTTCAATAATTTTACGCTGTAAAAAAATTATACATTTTGTATAAGTAAGCACAATATTTCCAAAAATTAGTACAAATAGAAATATTAAAATTAATTTTATTGACATCTGGTGCTGATTCATTTTAAGTGTTTAATTATATTCATTAGTATAAGGGCGTTATAGACATTTCAGTTTGATGAGTTGCTGCAGGGGAGGGAACTCCGATGAGAGAGTTTTGGCTAAAAATTCCACTTAATTGCCTCCAAGGGACTATCGCTCCCCATGGAGGCTTTTTCGTTTCAATGGCTTGATTCCTAACAATTTTTTATAAAGGACTTTCGAAAAGATTGAGACATGAAACTCTTGTTAAAGGAGAAGTGGCTATGAAAAAAAGAACCATTTTTATTATCAGTGTGTTGATTCTGGGGTTGGGCGTTTTCATAAATACTGCAATGGCTGCTGAAGAGATGCCAGTGGACCCCAATGTTAAGGTTCTCCTGGAAAATGATGATGTCCGAGTGGCTGAAGCTGTTCGCCCACCTGGTACAATAGTCCCCATGCATACCCATCCAGCGTATGTCGCATACTTTTTTGATGCCTGGAAAGGGAAAATTACCAATGCGAAAGGTGAGGTAAAAGAAAAGGAGTTCGGTCCAGGTGATGTGCTTTACAGTCCAGGTGTGACACATGCTTTAGAGGTTGTTGGGACAACTAACCAGCACGTACTGGTAGTTGAATGGAAGAAGAAATGAAGGAAGATTTTGGAGAAGTATTAACTCAGGACAGGGCTTGATCCCCTCTTTTTGATTATAAGGAATGCTTGTTACTTTCAGGGATGATTAAATGGGGGGCTATAATGGAAGACCAGAAAATGCTATTCTTATGCTATTGGGAACTGAACGAGAATATGCCTGTAGTTGACCATTTAAAGATTGGCAAAATGTTAACTGAATCAGGACTTTTCCCACCCGAAGGTGTCGAACTAATTAGATTTGACATGACACCCGATTATTGGGGAATAACAATATTTAAAGCTGCAAGTGCTGAGGCTGTTTTTAAAATCGTAGAAGTCTGGAGAATGGCAGGGACTGGAATCTTCAAAAAGATAAATGTTTCTCCTGCGCTGACAGTAATGGATGCTAAAGCTTTGGCTGCAAATTTGTATCAATCATTTAAGGAAGTAGAAGCCAAAATGAAATAATAAAATTTTTATACCTTATGTGTAAAATAAATCTATAAAAGGGCGGGCAAATTGCTCCGCCTTTGTTATTTTCTTGAAATGATAGTACCGGCTTTCTCTTTTGACTTGTGAGCCATTCCTAAAAGCTCAAAAAATCCACCTGAAATATAAAACTAAGACCCTTCCCAAGTCATCGGGAAGGGCCTTTTCAATGTTGCACTGATAGTGTCACTATTAACATGCCACTATTCCTCTCTCCTTCATATACTCCTTCACAGCCTCAATGAGCACCTCCTCCCGGTGGAAGATACCCGCAGCCAGGATTGCCTCTGCTTTGGTTTTCTCAAACACCTCAGAGAAATGTTCTACCTTTCAGGCTACACGTGAGGCAATGATCGGTATGTTAACATTATGCCGGATATGGTTGATGGGTTAGTATCTCAGTATGAGGAAACGCGACAATTTGCCCCATTTATTTTATTGAAAAAAATTATATTATTTGAATATTGAGGCCGCCATATTATCCTTTGCTAAAATGAAATTTCAGTAATTTATCTTGTCAGCTATTGCCTTATCTTTAAGAAGGCATGACATGGTGGCGAAGTTATTTAATCAAGTGCGAGTTTCCTGTTACGTGGAGCACAATACAGCCTTCAGTTTACTGCAGTGCCCTTCAACCTAGCTAATTATACTATTCAAACGAGAGATGCTCATTTCTTTTCACTAAAATTTAAAGCACAGGAGGGTTATCATGAAAAAACTTAGCGCGATTCTTACAGTTTTTTTAGTTTTGGGTTTTGGGATAAATGTTTTACTGGCTGGAGGAGTTTTTACTTATGAAAAACCTAAAGTTTCTCATCCAGGCAAGGAAGTTGCACCCCTTGATGCCTATGCAATAATAAAAGATGATCCAACCCACAAGATTATTATTGACGTCCGCACCGAGGCGGAATACCAGTTTGTTGGACATCCCGAGGGAGCTTACCTGATTCCGTTTCAGTTCATGGGAAAGGTTTTCAAAGAGAAAGAATATGAAATGATAAAAAATAATGAATTTGCCTCTGATATACTTAAGAAATTTAACCCAAAGACCGACACCCTCTTTTTTCTGTGCCGAAGTGGAACAAGGGCAGCTATGGCTCTTTCTGAAGCTGTCACAGCAGGCTGGCCTGCTGAAAAGGCTTACGTTATTCTCGGGGGATTCCAAGGCGAGAAGATGCAGGATAAAAACAGCGTTTATTATGGACAGAGAGTTGGTGGGGGCTGGAAAAATGAGGGCCTTCCATGGACCTATAAAATGGACCAGAAACTCGTATATTGAAAACATAAAGAAGATGGGACAACTCTTTTTTTAGTGAAAAACCACAAACAACAAGGGCCCCTCTCAAGTCATCGGGAAGGGCCTTTTTCAATGTAAACTGGTAGTGTCACTATTTATACCGCAAGGGCACTCTTTTCAGTACCTCCTTGAGGGGTATAAATCTCGATGTCTCACGAGTTCGTTTATCGGTACGAGCAGGCAAGCTGCTCAACTCAGCTTTTTTCTCGTTTCTATTTTTTTCTCTCTCATCTGTTCCTTCACTACCCCAAGAGACACTTCCTCTCTATGAAAGATACCTGCAGCCAGGGCTGCCTCTTTCTAATTTTTCGCAAGGGTTTCAGAGAGGTGTTCCACCTTGTCTGCACCATTGGAATGAGAGTTATGATTGTCCCCCAAAAATTTCTGCTAATAGCCATAATATAAAAGGTAATGTGGCAAGTTGGTTTGATTAATAGTAGATTACTTGAAACTGGTTTTTTCTGATGGCCTGTTTGCAATGAAATTCTTCATAGATCATGATTCGGGTCGATTAGGTATGGTTGATTTTAAACGGGAACCTGTGAAAGCAATTATTTGCCTTTAACCCACAATAAAAACGGAGTGAAAGAATGTTTAATAAAAGGACCTATGCCGGGCTGGTTGCTACCAATGAAAAAATTAAAACGACTGACAGCAAGAATGAAAAGATAGAACAAAACGAAACTGCATCAGATGTTCAGAAAGATGTCCCAATAAGACCTTCAGAACCAGCTGTAACAAATTCAAGTGTGAACAAAATATTAAAGGGCAGCAAACTGTTGGGAGACATTAATGTTACCTGTGATCTGGAACTGAGCGGCGATGTAGAAGGTAATATAACTTCGATGCAAGGATCAAATATCCTGATAAAAGGACTCTGCAAGGGGAATATTGAAACAAAAGATGGCAGTGTTGATATCGAGGGTGAACTGAGTAGTGGAAACATCACGGCAGGGAAGGATGTGAAAATAACGGGCAAGTTCAATGGTGGAGAAGTCCGGGCTATAGGCAAAATTTTTATTGATGGTGAATTTAATGGAAAACTTGAGGGCAATGAAATAGAGATAGGGCCAAATTCTGTTGGGAAAGGAGAAATATTTTATAAAGAATATATCTCCATTTCAAAAGGAGCCAAGCTTGAAGTGCAGATTTCTCAGAGCAGGGAAGCCCTAAGGGAGGTAAAGATCCCGACTAAAACAAAGCTGGAAGATACGAAGCCTGCCAAAAAGAGTGTCGCGGAAAAGTAACGTGTACCCTCAAATATTATTGCTTGATTAGCTGGTTAACAATACCACTGGTTATATAAACAACAAAGGCCCTTCCCAGGTCATTGGGAAGGGCCTTTGTCATAATGCCTTTTAAAAGTATTAATTAATGTTCTCTGTGCCTACTCCACCTTCTTTTATTATTACCCACCAAACCAGCTAAAGGTGTCTTTTGGTTATCTGTTAAGTTGTTAAAAAACTCGGCAAGTTGTGTAATAAATTACTGGGAAGTTTGCTCAAGTTCCTAAAACCCCAAAATACCTCTACACATATTGAATCAAATTTTATATTGCCAAAACGCAAGATGTTGGTAAGAAAGATGGACTTTAAATAAAGTTTTGATAATATGAGTTCCTAAAGTAATCAGGCGTACAAATCAACTTATAATTAAACAGGTTTTAACAGGGCAGAAACTCTCAAAACTTTGGAGGAGGATAGAACATGAAGAAAATATCTGTATTGTTTTTTGCGGTAATCGTAATGGCAGTTGTTTCAGTTTCCACCGGACATGCTGAAGAAGACCTTGCCAAGAAATTCGACGAGGTGCTTTCACAGGCCCAAGCACAGAATGGCTGGCAGATAAAGGCTGCCGATGTCTACGCGATGATAACAGCAAAAAAGCAGGATTTCCTCATTGTCGATGTCAGGCCGGTTCCTCCTGGGCAGCAGGGTGGAAAGATTGCAGGGTCTATATTCATACCTTACTATGATATTATGAAGCCGGAAAATTTAAAGAAGCTTCCGAAGGACAAAAAATTGATTCTGGCATGTGTGACCGGCCAAACGCAGAATTTGCCCATAGTACCTCTGAGAGTCCTTGGATACGAGGCATTCACGATGTCGTTTGGAATGACCTCGTGGATAAAGGGTTACTTTGGCGCGAATTTCATGCAGGGCGCCATAGCGGGAGCAAATTATCCTGTGGAGTAAGAAGCAGCAGTTCCTGTTTTTTGATGAGCGATCGGGGTGGGCATATAACTTGTCCCCCCGATTGTTAATTTCCGGAAATGGGCCTGCCTCTCTTATTTTAAAACTGCTGGTATCACTTTTGACTCGTGAATAATTCGTAAAATACCCAGGTGGCCACTGGCTATGTATGTCTTTCCAACCGGAGGGGCTTTTTAATTTTTTAAATGTATGTGCCTTAACCCTTGCCCAATAATTTCCCACCTGCCTTGAACCGTTTTCCATTTTCTTTTAACTTGATAGCTTAAAGCTTAATTCCTTTAGGACTTGGAAACTAAAACAAAATGAACAATCTTCTCATTTCTGATTTTCTTACAACCAAAGGAATGACCGAGCCAATGGCCAATTTCATTGGAATTGCTGCAACTGTTGTATTGATCATAATACTGGCAGGCGTTTCGTACTGGATCACCAAGCGTTACATGGTTCATGTTATCGAAATTGTATTCAAGCGCAGCAAGAACACTTGGGACGACGCCCTTGTCCAGCATGGTTTTGTCAGGCGTCTTTCCTTGCTCATGCCTATCATAGTAGTTTACATGACAGCGGATCTCATGCTGTCCGGCCAGGCCATGACCTCTGAGCTGTTCAAAAGGCTGGCCATGGTGTTCTTTATTTTTGCAGGGGTATGGATGCTTGATGCAGTCTTGCTTGCCGTCCGAGATATCTACTACAAGTCAGACGTTTCTGAACAACGCCCTATCAGAGGATACTTAGATGGAATCAAGATCGTCGCCTATGTTATGGCAGGCATTTTTACTATTTCAGTTCTCACGGGTAAGTCTCCCTGGGGAATACTTAGTATTCTTGGCGGGTTTACCGTTGTGCTCATGCTCGTTTTCAAGGATACCATCCTTGGATTTGTCGCAAGTATTCAGTTATCCGGGCATGACATGGTGCGTGTCGGCGACTGGATAGAAATGCAAAAATACGGCGCTGACGGTGATGTGATCGATGTAACAATTCATACTGTCAAAGTCCGGAATTGGGACAAGACTATAACAACCATACCTACCTACAGCCTTGTTTCGGATGCTTTCAAGAATTGGCGTGGCATGAGTGAGTCTGGTGGAAGACGAATAAAGCGAGCCATTCATATTGACTTGAGTTCAATAAAATTCTGTAACGATGAAATGTTAGAGCGCTATCGGAAATTTGACCTCATAAAAAATTACATAGCAGAAAAACAGGAAGAAATTAGCCGCTATAATAAGGAACAGACTGTAAATCCGGAGCAATTAATAAACGGTAGGCGCCAGACCAACATCGGTGTCTTCCGTGCCTATATAATTGCCTATCTGAAAAATCACCCCAAAATCCATCAGGGCATGACTTTTCTGGTCCGGCATCTTGAACCGACCCAGTATGGTCTGCCGATCCAGATCTATGTCTTCAGTAATGATCAAGTCTGGGCCAATTATGAAGCAATCCAGGCAGATATTTTCGATCATCTGTTGGCCGCAGTATCGGAATTTGACCTTCGGGTATTCCAAAACCCGTCAGGTTATGACTTTTCTTGTTTGGGCGAAAAATGAAAGGGAAAAAGACTGGAGAATTTGAGTAATTGATAAAGTATTTTCAAGTCTAAGCACCATGAACACCGAATAGATTTTATCAAGTTAAGATTGCTATTTCACATCATTGAACTCCGAAATACGTCCCAATTAGCCGGCATTGTGGCAAGAAAGATGGACTTTATATATTTTGAATATTTTAATGCCACCCCAATAAATATCTTATTCGTTAGTCAGTTTTTAAGAACTACAGAATAAAGTTTTTTTTACTCTCAGACAAACTTTCGAGTAAATATTGTTTGCAAAAGAAACAGTATAGATGTCAATTAACTGTGCAGCATCCCTCAATAAATCAAATCTAATAAGCTGTAATTATTGGAAATTTCATTTTCATTCAAATTTAGGAATATATCTTGCAATTAATTCCATTCGGTTGGTGAGTTGGTCTATTAAATTTGGGTTCTGAAAATTAAAGGGAGCAATTATTATGAAATCATTAATGGTATTTTTTTGTTTTATTTCATTCTTATTTTTCCATACTCAGATTGTTTACGCTGGCAAACTGGTTAATTCAAAATACCTAGAAAAAGAGGATGTTCAAACAGCAATTTTGTCGGTTGTTTGGGGTGGTATCCGGACAGATTCAAATATAATTGCTTTAGCTGATATTGATCAAAGTACAGTTACAGTTATAGATATTCATCAAGAAGGAAATACAGCACTTGTTTATTGCAATTTTATTAACAAAAAAGGGGAAAAGCTTTTTGGGTATATTCCTCTGATACGATTAGCAAAATCCCTGATTTGGGTCAACAGGGACAATTGGACATTATTAGCCCAAAATTAGGTTTTACATGTAAGATAGATAGTTGCACCCTAATAAGAATTAAGCCTCCTGCTATCATTTAAACCCGAGAAAACAGTTTTTCGATTCAACATGTCCACCGGACATATCAAAAACAAAGGCCCCTCTCAAGTCATCGAAAGGGGCCTTTTCAGTGTAAATTGATACTGTCACTATTATACCGCAAAGGCACTCTTTTCAGCACCCCCTTGAGGGGTATAAGTCTCGATGTCTCACGAGTTCGCTTATCGGTACGAGCAGGCAAGCTGCTCAATTCAGCTTTATCTCGCTTCTATTCCTTTCCCCCTCATGTGCTTCTTAACCGTCTCAATGGGTACTTCCTCCCTGTGGAAAATACCTGCAGCCAGGGCGGCTTTCACATCGGTCTTTTCAAAGATCTCTGAGAAGTACTTGAACTTGCCTGCACCCGAGGAACCGAACATCCGGATGATGATCGAGTTCAGTAATGTTTGATCAACTCGGTATTGAAACTGAGAGGCCTGTAGGTATTTATACCTAATATTTTGATATTGTTGGGAAAATTACCAATCAAAAACTGTCATATCCCCAGTTGTTCTTCACTTAGTCGCGCATTACTCAAATTGCATATTTAAACAACTAGTTGAAATCATAACATATCTTTAAATTATATGAACACTGGCTCATTTTTTGCAGCTAACCTTCTGGAATCACTACATAATTGATAATCATTATTATTTGCTAGGTTTTACTTTTTAGTATTCAAATTGCAACTTACAGATCATACACCATTAATATAGAGGGTTAAATAACATGAATTCGAATTTAAAAAAATCCTCGGAGTGCTCAAGAGGGCTTCTTTTTGGACTTCTTACTAATTGTATATTTTCTTCTAATGAAACAGAAATTTGCCCATTATTTGAACTACGTAATTCTCTCTCAATCGAAGAAAAATATGACTTTGTTATGGGGTTGAATAAAGAAGAGGTGAAAACACTACTGCTGCATCATGAACATTGTTTTGAAAATAGACTTGCTGGTGGCTTCACCCAGAAAAAGCCCAATTTGAGCCGATATTATATTATAAAAGTTTAACACCATTAGGAGATGAGTGATGGATCTGAATTATAATTACAACTGTTGGGATATTATGAAATGTGAGAATATTCATTGCCATGCCCGGCATGAAACTGAAACTCCTTGCTGGGACGTTGCCAGAAAAATTGAGGCATTTCATAATATTTCAAATACCTGCTTGGACTGTATCGTTTATATATTTAAGAATGAATTATCAACTTTAAGCACAAAAAAGGCACAAAATATTATAAAACAGAGGTTAAATGATCAAAACCTAAAAACTAAACACCAAGTTTGCGCATGATAAGCTTATATAACTATCTAGCTTTGATATTTATGGTTTAAATCTACAGGAAGCAAAAATTTTAAATATTGAAACTCTAGAATTGTTTGAAAATTACTAAATGCAAAGGCCCCTCTCATGGTTCTTGAGAGGGGCCTTTATTATTTAGTATCAATCTTAATGGGAGTGCCCACTACTCCACTCTGGCAAAAGGATAATACAATTAGGATTCAAACCTTGATTTTTCAAAGTATCAATACTAGCAATACGTTTACCTTGTTCCAGATCGACTACAGAAATTGATCCATCACTCAAACCTGGAAGGTTGAGAAGATTGTTCTGTACAAAAGCATACCTTTTATCTAGAGAAAAAACGACATGGTGAGCTCCCTCTGCAGTTTTAATTGACTTCAAAAGCTTAGGATTTCTGGGGTCTTTGCTAATATCAAAAATATTCAAATGACCTGGGATGCCGGTGGTAACATAAAGGCGATCTCCCTTTTCACTGAAAGAAACATTGAGAGGGATGCTACTTCCGATTGATGCAAAGTCAAAAGTTTGCTGAAAACTGAAAACCTCTTTTATTGGATCCCAAATTGCCAGCCATAATGTCCCGCCGTAAATATTATCAATATAAGCCATGGGAGGATTAGAGTGCGGAACAAAGATTACCTCAACCGGAGCTTCACCGGAAGGAGAAGCTTTATTTGACACTTTATGAGTGGAAAGTATCTGGCCAGTACTAGCTTCAATCACGGTTACTGTTTCACCAGGTTGGCCTTTGCCATCTGGAGGGTCTGTACTTGTTACCATGATACGGTCAATATTCTCATTAAGAGAAATCCCATGGGGATATGGTTCAGGTAATGAAATGCTCTTTATGGGTCTATCTGTCACAGCATCACCTACAATAATGTTTTGTGACCCCATGCAGGTTAGGTACCAGGTTTTATTGTCTGAAGTAAACGTGGCATCTTCGAGAACATTACAATTGGGGATATCAACAGCCTTTAGTCTATAGGGGAAACGTGTCATATCTATCACATGCAAAGTACTCAAACCTAATGCGGTTACATAAACCTTACTCATATCTCGGTTGTAATAAATATGATGATTCACCAAGTTATGTGGCAGTGGAATGTCCATTAATATTTTACCGAAATTAGCAGAATTATGATCAACATCTATGATCGCAATTCCCTCCTTACGAATGACTTGTTCTGGTTTACTCTCATAATTTACCATTGCCAGCATTTCAGCATGGAGAGTTAAAGGAAGCGTAAACCATGCCAAGAAACTGCTCAAAAGTATTAATTTCATCCATTTCATGACGAGCCTCCTTATAAATCAAAATATTTAAAAATAAACAAAAAGCCGGACTACCTTATATCAAGGCAACCCGGCTATCTTTGGTTAAGACCCGTGGTTTTCCGTCCCATCCTCGTAGATGGTTTGACTTTTACTCTATAAGTTTTCCATGTAAGAAAAATTAGGTATGCATAACAAGATTGTCAATTTTATTCTTCTATAATGTGGCAGTTATGAAATTTTTAAGAAGTCATTTTTTTAACAAGCTCAAGTACTTCTCGGAGGCCTTTGAAAAGTGTTTGACCTTTCCGGCACCTGAGGAGGTAATCACGGGGATGGAGATGTTTTCGCTCAGGTATAAATATCCTGCCGCCAAGGTTCAAGGCAATTCTAACAAGTACAGTAATTACTAATGATCTGTACCTTCTGCCATAATGAGATCACTGCAGCAAATCGAAGGATTTGTTTAAGCAAGAGAAGGTGGTGGTGAGGAAGTTTTTCGTTTCAGGCAGATATCTTAATAATGGGAAACATCTGCCTTGCATAAACGGTCAACATATTTTAGCAGGGTGGGTACCCTATTCTTGCCGTGCATGTTTTTGATGAGAAATCTTGCTCTATCCTCTTTCATTCCATCTGCAGTTACATAAAGAGGATTCCTGCTATTCCCGCGCAGCACTTCGCAGGACTTCGGCGTGTCTCTGAAAGGAGTTTTAGCCACCCCGATAACAACAACTTTTTGGTCCAGCATATCACGCAGGTGTTTGCCCAGACCCGGTTCCCTGGTTCTGCCCAGGTAGACAAATCCGTCTATGACAATGCACTCAAGCGATTCGGATACCTGTTGTAACAGTGCAGCTATGCAGGGTAACTCTCTGCGGTAAAATTGGCCTGGTATATAATTATCTGTGATAGAGCAGGAGATAACAAGTTCTTTCAAAGGTTTTGCATCATGCCAGCCGCGGAACAATACACCGCCAACTATAGCCGCTTCTTTCTGGTAGTGAACATCAACAGCAAGGATCATGATAAAAGTTCTGTAAATAATGTATGATGTTTTGCTGCAGCTGATTCGCTCCGGTATGGCAAAGTGAAAAGGTATTGCAATGTAAAGATTTAAAGAATTTGATCGAATTTCGATGCCCTGATTGTGCAGGTGTTTCTTGACTGCCTCAATGGGAACCTCTTCCCGGTGAAATATCCGTAAAGCCAGAGCCGCTTCAGCATCAGTCTTTTCAAAGACCTCTTATACGTGTTCCCCATAAATTTATTACATACCGTAAATGACAACCAGCGACAATTTTTGTCAAAATGACAAAGTATTACTTTGAAATGATAGTTTTGTTCATGTTCCAATATTCATATTTTACGCGTTTAAATGATAAAAATTATAATTATTATAATAGTTTATGATTTATTTAGTTGCTGTGGTTTGATTTTTGCAAAAATCTATAGCGAGGTACTGATTTTTTCTATCTTTCATAGGCGGGTGAGTGGTACAAATTATTGAAATATTACGTTCCATACGTAAAAATTATATAATCGCCTGAAATTAACTACTTGATTTTATTTTGAATTATCAGATGGTTAACATGAAAAGGATATAACAATGTCAACTTGCGATATTGATACTTTTTTATCATTTGTGGTTGAAAATATTTCTGAAGGAGTATGCGTTTGTCATAGAATAGAAGAATTTCCTTACACCAGATTTACAGTGTGGAATAAAAGAATGTTTGAATTAACAGGGTATTCAATCGATGAAATTAATCTTTCCGGTTGGTATCAGACTGTGTTCCCAAACCCTAGTCTACAGCACAAAGCAAGAAAAAGAATAAAGAAAATGTGTCTTGGAGATAAATTGTTGGATGAAGAATGGGAGATAACTGGGGCTGATGGTAAAATAAGATGGTTAAGCATTTCTACTTCCTGCATTGCAGGTGAAGATAATACAATTCATATAATGGCAGCAATGAGAGATATAACAGAACGCAAGCAAGCCGAAGCAGAGCGGGAAAAGATGATTACTAAACTTCAGAAATCTCTAAATGAAATGATGAAATACAAAGCAAAACTTGAAGTAATCGCACTATATGACACATTAACAGGGCTGCCCAATAGAAGACTTTTCTTCGATCGGCTAAACATGACTTTGGAACGTAATCATAGGCATAAAGGAATGTTCAGTTTATTCTATCTGGATTTGGATGGTTTGAAAAAAGTTAACGACACTCTAGGGCATGAGGCAGGTGATGAAGTAATTTGTACAGCATCCCAGCGACTTAATAACGCTATCAGAAAGTCAGATACTGTTGCGCGTATTGGAGGGGATGAGTTTGCGATCATTGTTGATCAGATTAAATCAGTGGAGGAAGCTGAAATAGCTGTTAAAAAAATAGTAGCTTCTTTTGCAAAGCCCATTCAATTGAGCGCCGGTAACGTGAATGTGGGAGTTAGTATAGGTATCTCTCTGTTTCCAGTAGATAGTAATGAGGCAGATGAACTCATTCGGCTGGCGGATAATTCCATGTACACATCAAAAAACCTAGGCAAAAATACATATACATTTTATTGCAGAGAAACTGACGCTCAAAAAATATCAATTTCTGCAAACATTGAAACTTATGGATAACACTTAATAAAACAATATATATACTGAACACATGAACAATGGCCGTTCACAAATCATCGGGAAGGGTCTATGTAATGTATACTGATAGTATCACTTTCTATTGAGTTTCAATCCCCCTTTCGCTCATATGTTTTTTAATCGCCTCAATGGGCACTTGTCCCCGATGGAAGATACCCGGTGTCTGTCTTCAGCCTTGGTTTTCTCAAATACCCCTGGGAAGTGTTCAACCTTTCCGGCACCGGAGGAGACGATCACCTGGATGGAGAGGGTAGGGCGAGTATTGAGAAAATTGAAAGTTAATGTTGCCACCGTATATCATTACTCTGAATTTGAGCTGAAAAAGTTAGATTGTGGCAAGATATGTGCAGTTCACTCCTCTCACCCCCAACCACCACATTGTGGTACTTTCTTCTTGACTCTTGATTGTTTGTACATTAATAATAATTTTTAATTAATATATATAA
>Ga0209536_100007803_pt1 | contig 16180 bp, 14 predicted proteins | sample DeeMarSeWOR28_12_FD_187461 | JGI IMG/M metagenome (GOLD analysis project Ga0209536, IMG submission 187461) | Marine sediment microbial communities from White Oak River estuary, North Carolina - WOR-2-8_12 (SPAdes) (version 2) | ecosystem: Environmental > Aquatic > Marine > Intertidal zone >...
GGGCGATATTTACCGCCAGGTGGGTCAGACCCTTAATTCCTGTCCAGGATCCAGAGCCAGAAGGCGTTGGTCAGGTGGTGAAAAAAGAGCCCCATAATGATCGGCAGGTAGGTCAGGGGGGAAAAATTCAGCACCGCGATGGCAAATACCAGCTGGATATTGCGCGATGAACAGATAAAGGGCAGGGTCTTCTTCAGCTCGGCATTGCCCCGGAGCCACCCAACGGCGTACCCGATGCCGCCGTGGATCAAATAAATGGCCAGAATCAGGGCCGCCAGCCAGATTGAATCGGCACTCCAGACCAGCTGATCGGCCACTTTGCCGATCGAGGTCACAACGACACCGAACAGCAACAGCAGCGTGGCAATTTTTGATATATTTTTGTGCCTGATCAACCAGTGCTGGTGCAGAAGATGGACCGCGGTCTGGCTCAGGATATACGGCAGCAACACCAGCAGGGCCATCTGGCCCAGCAAGTGGTACGGTTCTGTTTCCAGCTGGACGACGTCTGCCAGCACAACTTCCAGAAGCGCCGGAATATAAAATATGGAGCAAAAGGTTATGAAAAAAAAATTGCTCAACACCAGCTGATAGCTGCTGCCTTTGATGTAGCGGCCCAGAATCAGGGTTGTAATCCCGGTGGGCGAGCAGGCCACCAGCAGCAGCCCGGTACGGTAAGGCGGGGGCAAACCAACCGAGAGGACATAGTATACCAGTCCGGGGATGGCGGCGGCGGACAAGAAAAGTGTCACCAGCAATACCCAGGCATGGGACTGCCGCAATTCAATTTTCACATCCAGAAAATTAAAAAACAGCATGATCCCGATCATGTGTGGGATATAGACCGAATAGCTCCCCGCTTGCGGCAGGGCAAGCCCGATAATAAACGCCAGTATGATGGTCAGGCTAAAAATCAGAACCAATTTTCTTCCCAACTATAGTCGCCGGGCCAAGACCGACGTTTGCTTTCAAATGGAATGGATTCGATTTTTATAACTGCATTTAGACAGGATTAACAGGATTTTTAGGATTATTTTATTTATCCTAACTTTCCAGAAGAAAGTTAGGATACTCAATCCGCCTGCGGCGGAAAACAAACCTCAATGACCACGCCATGTTTCCCAGGCTTTGGACTACCCATCAAGAAGATACAGGCACGAACCATCTCGCCGGAGGCGATGGGGTTTGACCATTTTCATCTGGAAAATGGTCAAAAAAAGATCCAATCAATCCTGTTAATCCTGTCTACTAGTTATTTTTAAGATAGAATCCATTCCATAATGTAAAAAAATTCTGCTTTTGCCCTTACCGGAAAGACGCCGCCTCGGGGAAGCCGTGGCGCTGGGCGAGTTTTTCGAACATCTGGGCCATCCCGACCCCCAGCGAGAAAACCGAGCCGATGTCCAGATTGTCGTCGGCGACTTTATCGAAAAAAAGATTGAGGCTGGATGCCAGCCCGTCCTCGGGCTTCCAGTAGCATATCATCATCGGGACCCGCGGCAGCGGGTGCAACACCACCGAGATGTCGGATTCGAACTGCTCTTCCACCTGCTTGCCGCTGAAGATGTGAACCAGGTCGTCGAACAGATCGGTATAGGTGTCGGCCACCTTTTTCATGGCGGCTTCACAGCGTTTTTGAAACAGGGGGTAGCGCGCCATGCCGTTTTTTAACTCCCGAAAGGACATCCAGTCGCCTGAAGCCGGCCGGCCCCGGCCGTTCAGAATATAGCTGATAAACGGAACGGCGACCCAGGGATTGACGTGAATATCCGCGTAAAGCTTGCCCCGGGTATCGACGCTGAAATTCTTGCCCAGAACTTTCAGCGTCAGCCGGTCGCCTGCAAAATCGGCCCCGATTCTTTCAGCAGCCGCGGCCAGATCGATTTCAGCGATCCTGGCCTGCATCTTGCCCAGCGTCTCCAGCCCCTCTTCAAAGGCACTGCCGCTTTCAGTGTCATCACTGAAACGCGCCCGGTCCTCCGGCTTGATCCTGGGGCACCGGTCGAGTTGCTTTCTGCCGGTGAACACCGCACCGGCAAAAGCCAGACAGGTTTTCTCGCCGCACTCGCGGCAATTGGATTTGTCCAGCAGCTGAAAGATTTCCATGGCACTTTTGGGACGGGGCATCGGCATTTATCCTTTTTGCCCAGGGGCGGGCGCTAAAATTCATAATAACCAAGATTCAAGATTTAAGGTACAAATGATGTCAGGGTTTGTCAACGCCCCCTGGGGCCACAGTGTCTCAGCATCAGGCGCTATTCATAAACGATGGGTTGATTTGGGAACTTATTGATATTACGTAATGGGGTACAATTCCCGCTTGACAGGAGAAACAATCAGCGGGTGGATCTCTAGCAGGCTGATGATCGGAGGTCGATGTGAAACGCAGTATCAAAATCATTCTAATTATCATCGCCGTCCTGGCAACGGTCGCTGTGTTAGCGGCCGGCTGGCTGTTCAGCAAAGCCGCTCCCATCGCATCCGGCTTTGTTGCCAAGTACCTGTGCTCCAGCACGTTTATCTCGGACCGGGATCCTGCGATTGTATTCGAAGAAGATGTCAAACCGGTTAACCCGCTGGCCAGCATCGTCAGTTACAGCATCGACCGCCGCCGGCAAACCGTGACGGCCAGTTCACTCGGCCTGTTTACGATGACGGCCCTGTATCGGGACGGCTGCGGCTGTTCACTGGTGATCGATACGACGGCGGATGAAATGGCCCGCCAGAAGCTGGTGCCGCCGGATTTTGCCGACAAGCGCCCCCGGCAGCGCGCGGATCTCCCCTGGCCGGACGGGAGCCGGGGGCCGGTGGATCCCGCAGGTCTGGGGGTGGATCGCCAGAAGCTTGAAACCGCCCTGGATGCCGCCTTTGCCGAGCCCGGACCGGAAAAACCGCGCAAGACCCGGGCCGTGGTGGTTGTCTATGACGGCCAATTGATCGCGGAACGATACGCCCCCGGATTCCGCCCGGACATGCCCCTGCTGGCATGGTCCATGAGCAAAACCGTCACCAATGCCCTGGTGGGTATTCTGGTCAAACAAAAGCGGCTGGATATCATGCAGCCGGCACCCGTGCCCGCCTGGCAGACCGCAGGGGATGAGCGCAGCGGCATCATCCTGGATCAACTGCTGCGGATGAGCAGCGGCTTGAAGTTCGAGGAAGTGTATGCCCCCTTTTACGATGCGACCTACATGCTGTACGGCAGCTATGATTTCGGGGCCTATGCCGCCGCCAAACAGCTTGAAACAGCTCCCGGGGCCAAATGGTATTATTCCAGCGGCACCACCAATATCGTCGCCGGCATCGTTCGCCGGGCCATCGAAAAAGATCATGAATATTACTACCGCTTTATCCATGAGGAATTGTTCGACAGAATCGGCATGTATAGCGCCGTAATGGAGCCGGATTCGTCCGGCACGTTTGTGGGTTCATCCTACACGTTTGCCACTCCCAGAGACTGGGCCCGCTTCGGGCTACTCTATCTGCAGGACGGCATCTGGCAGGGCCGGCGAATTTTGCCCGCCGGCTGGGTGGCATACACCACGACGCCCACGCCCGCAGCCCCGCGCGGCGAGTACGGTGCCCATGCCTGGCTCAACGCCGGTTCAGCCGCCAACCCCCGTGACCGCCGGTGGCCGGCTGCACCGCGGGACGCATTTGCGGCCCTTGGGTTTCAGGAGCAAAAAGTCATCGTGATTCCATCCCGAAAACTGGTGCTGGTGCGATTCGGTGCGACCTCGGAGCGTCAGGCATGGAACACGAACGAATTCATCCAAAATGTGCTGGCAAGCCTGCCGGGTAGCTCATAGGTGAGAGGTAAGAGGTAATGGGTTAGAGGTTATAGGAAATGGATTCAGGTATTCAGAACTTTGACCCATAACCCATGACCCATAACCCATGACCCATAACCTCTAACCTACAAAGGTACATTTGTCCATCGAGACGGGGTGCCGGCCGACGGGGCTGCCCGGGGGGTCACAGACGATAGACGGCCAGCATGAGCAAGGCCGCGAGACTCCCCGGAATGGCGAGGGTCAGCTTGACCAGGACCCACCACATGGGAAGCTCCGGGGCAGTCGGTTCAACGGGGGTATGACCGAGGGGAAAGGGGATAACGGTGCACCCGCCGGCGGTGGATACGGCGCCCGCCGTGCCGAGCGCGGCGAGCTTTTTGAGGATCATTTTGACCAGGATCTGATCGTCCAGCAGTTGCGCCTTGCGCATCAGCTGGAGGTAAAAATAGCGTTTGCGTTCAACGCTCTGGGGTGTATCAGCCACGATCCACTCTCCCTTCGGTGTCAGAGGTAATGGTGGCGTCAGGCGATGCGCCGGTGACCGGACCGCCGTGCAGGATGTCGCCGATTTTTCCGGCCAGGTATTCGACCAGCTCGTAGTCTTCTATCCCCGCCGCCTTTTCGAGCATCTCCAGATAATTCCCCAAATCCGGAAACATGTCAATAACCTTCTGCGACATCAGAACAGCGCCCTTCCTTAAACCCGCTGGCGGTGTTTTGCCGTCAGCCGACACGAGGAGCTGCTCAAAAGGCACATCCAGGCATGCGGCAATCTGCCTCAGGTCTTTTTCGGTCGGCCGCTGCCGCCCCAGCTCGATGTTTTTGATCTTGGTGCGCCCCGAATCCATGTTGGTGTCAAATGCCCGGGAGCCGAGCTCGGCCTGGTTGAGGTTGGCCCGCTTTCTGAGGATCTGAATCATTTCAGGCTGGGTCAATTGCATAGGGTCTCTCCCCGGTTGTAAGTGGCGTGGTGTCTGTATAAACGGATAACATTTAGTACAAAATGTACCAAAAAATGTCAATAGTGACCTTTATATGTGCTTTTTGCCGAGATAAAACGATAGCGGTCAACTCAATAAAGTCGGTTTTGTATACAAAGACCCAGCATTTGGAAGCACATAGCTCATAGCTCAAAGCTGAAAGTGGGAATATTTGCTCATAGGAATGAAATACTAGATGTACTGAAAGGTCGATTGTAGTTGATAAGAACGATGTTTTAAAGCGATATAGCAGGAGACCTATTGAGAAGATTGTTTTGCCAGGCAATTGTGGGACCTTCCACTTAAAGCTAACTCACAAATAGTAGATTACGTTCAAGAGCGAGGCGTCGATTTGGTTTTAAAGCGGAGCGTACACGTAGTACGTGAGCATTTAAAACCAAATCGCAACGACGCTATTGGGCGTAAGATGCTGTTTGTGAGTTAGCTTTTAGCGGAAGCCGCCCCGGCGGTATAGTCGCCAGCCTAAAACCACCATGGCCAGCAGCGGTCGGCGCCTGAGGCGGGGCTCCACCTCCACGCTGACGCCGGAATGCCGCTCGATCTTCCAGATGATATAGTCGACACCGCCCTCAAAGGTGGTGACGGCCTTGACGAGCCTTAAGACCGACAGCAGTTTGCCCTGCAGGGTGCGCAGGCCCCAGGCCCAGCGGCCGGCCCAGCGGGTACCGGCGGGTATGCGGGCCCGGTAGCGGGGCGGATCGGTGCCGGCCACCGCGTCGACCGGATAGGAAACGGCCGGCAGACAGTGCCGGGTGACCTCGGTGTAGTATTGCGGGGCGGCATCGAAAAGGTGAGCGCCCTTGCCGGGCCCCTCGGATCTGAACTCGGTGCGATAGGAAAGCTCCAGTCCCCGGCTCCACAGCAGCCGGGCGTCAAACTCGGCCGGTAGCCGGGGCAGGACGCGACGGGTAAAGGTCAGGGCGGCCTGCGCCAGTCCGCTGACCATCAGCCCGGCCACCGCTTCATTGCGATGGTAAAGGACGGCCGCCGGCTGCGCAAAGCGCCCCCACAGATAGGAGTGAAACCAGCGCCGCGAGGTCCCGCGGGTGAAATCGGCCAGGGAGACAACCGCATATTTGGTCCGCACGACCCGGCCTTCAACCTCACGCTCCAGGTAAAAGACATTGGGCGGCAGCAGGGCATTGAGCAGGGCCGGCACCCGGCCTGAATAGGCACGGCGGTAGCTGTCCACCAGCAGGTAGAGATCCACCAGCCCATCCAGATCATCACCGCTGCGCAGGCAGGAGCCGTAAAATAAAATGCCCTGGGCAGCCCGGCCGTGGCGTTCCAGAATCTCGTCGACCAGGACCTGTATGGCCGGCGACGGCCGGCGAAAGGCGTCGCGCTCGATGACGCGGATCAGTTCGGAAGGTATGCTCATGGCGCTAACCGTAAAAAAGCGGCGGCGGCGCCGGATTGCACCACCGTCGGCTCCCGGCTGTTTGCGGGGGTGTAAAGCTGGCCGTCAATGGTAAAGCCGCCGTCAAGATTGAGTCTGATTTCACTGGCATTGTGGCTGAAATAGCCGTTTTCCGGCCGGGCGTGCCGGTTGCGGCGGCCCCGCAGGATGGACGGCAGCGTCTGTATCAGATGACGCGGCCGGGCGCGCAGCGCCGTGAAATGCAAGGCGCCCTTTTCATCACCCCAGTAAGGATACAGGCCCAGAAACAGGCGCTCCAGGGTACTGACCAGAAGCAGCAGGCAGTCCATCCGCCGGGGCGGACGGTCGTCCAGGGCGACGGTGATCGGATGCGGCGAGATGAAACCACTGCGGCGGAAAGAGGCCGACCACAAAAACCGGGCAATGGTCAGGCCGGGACCCAGCTCACCTTTCAACCCCCTGGAATTGATGTTGCGATGAAAGTATTGAATCCCCTGATAAATGCCGGCGGTGCCGAAAAACATGCCGTAGTGCGGCTCGTGACCGGGCGCCCGCACCTGCAAAACCGGCCGCTGGATGATCCGGGGCGTTCCGGCGCCGGTCTGCGCCCAGCGGAAGATCCGGTCCAGGGCCTTGACGGCCGACCCGGCAAAGCCGACATCCCGGGCCGTCATGCTGGTGGTGCCCGACTGCAGCACCGCCAGCAGGGGCAGGTTCTCAAAGGGCCGGTGATGGAAAAGGGCCGTCAAAACCGCCTGCACCGTGCCGTCACCGCCGTTGACCACCACCAGGTTCACATCCTCGCGGGCGAACTGTTCCAGCGCCGCCAGCACCTCCGGTGGTTTGCGGACATCACGGTGGCAAACCCCGGGATAGGCCCCAATGCTCCGGCGGATTCCCCGCAGACCGTTTTTGTTGCCGCCGCTGGCCGGATTGATCAGCACGCCAATTCTGGGAGTTTGCCCCGGTGATATAATATCTGATGGTATGGTTTCGCTCATATAAAATAATGACGCACAGGTTAGAGGTTATGGGTCATGGGTTATGGGTTGAAGCCTCTGAATATGCGAACCCATGACCTCTTACCCATCACCTATGACCTGTCGTGAGTAAACAGCCGCACGGCCAGTGATCCCTTGTATGGGGGCTGATCGACATCCCTGAGCCAGGATCGCAGGGGCCCCTGGCGGGCATGCGCGACCCCGCCCTGGGCCAGGCGGATCATCAGGAATAACGTGGTCAGAATCGTCCAGAGGGCCACCGCCAGCATCCCCAGGTCCGGACGCCCTCCCAGGGCGCTCAGGGTCATAAAGATCATATTCGGGTTGCGCCGGGCCGTAATCAAACGGAAATATGAATCCAGGGGGCGCCAGCAAAAAATACCGAAGCGGCCCAGGGTCCATTGAAAGGTCCCCTCCACCAGCCGTCCCAGGGTATAGAAGATGAAAATGGCCCACGCCCACTGGCTGACCGCGATGCCGGTGCCGGCCAGCGTCGGGGTGCCGAGCCCCACCCCCCACAGCGCGTACCAGATGGGCGGATGCAAAATATCGATGACATGGTCGAAGTAATGGCCGAAGCGGCTGGAGGTCACGGTCACGCGGGCCAGTTTGCCGTCGACGGTATCCAAAAACGTCATCAGCCAGCCGGCCAGCAGTCCCCAGCCAAACTGGCCATAGGCAAACAGGACACCGGCCAGAACGACCAGCAGCAGGCCGACAATGGTGACGTGGTTGGGCCGCAGCCCGAACCGGACGCATTGGCCGACCACCCAGCGGGCCGGCACCGGCCAGGCCCACTTGGTGACCAGATCGGTTACACCCTTGTAAGCCCAGGCAAACAGGCGGCGCTCCAGATCCCGGCGATTCCGGGGTGTAATCGCAAGGACAAACGGGCGCTCGACCTTGCGCAAACGCTCCTGAAAAGAAAGGGACAGGGTTTCAAGTGTCTCCGCCTTTACCCCCGGAATATCAGCAGCCGCGCCCGGATCCAGCATGGCGTCCTTCATCTGACGGGCGCAGGGGGCGTCGACATGGGCGGCCACCGGCAGCGGGCCCTGATCCCCGTCAATGGTCAGCATAGTCGCCGGCGTTTGCGCGAAATAGTTGAGCAGGCGATCATCGTACAGATAATCGCCCCTGAGGAGCAGGACACTGCCGTCATCCGGCACCGCGCCGGGGTCGTCGACGATGTTTCCGGCCGGCACATCCTTGAGCACGCGCAGGATGCGCTGGCGCGGGGTCAGCCCCCAGAGGGTGATCGAACTTTCATTGATTATGTGGACATATACCATCACAACTTTCCTTGTAATTGCAAAATTAACCTTATTGCTGTATCTAGTAAAAATGACTTCGGCCAATTATCCCCCGACCGGCGGCGACCCGCCGGTGGGCCAGAAACCCTTTGTGCTGGCGCATCTCAGCGATCCGCACATCTCCAACATGCGGGTCGTCAGGCTCCCGGACCTTCTCAACAAACGCATGTACGGCTACCTGCGATGGAAACTGCACCGCGGGGCCGAACACCGCGGCCCGGTTCTGCCGGCACTGCTGGAAGATCTCCGGCAGCACCGGCCCGATCATGTCGCCGTCACCGGCGATATCACCCATCTGAGCCTGCCGGCCGAATTTGAAGCCACCGCCAAATGGTTGCGATCCATCGGCCCGCCCGATCAGGTCACCGTCATTCCCGGCAACCACGACGCTTATGTCGCCACCGAATGGGATGACACCCATGCCCACTGGAGCGATTACATGCTGTCGGATGAAGCGCCGACACCAACCGCGCCCCGGGACGGGATATACGGCATCTTCCCCAGCTGGCGGGCCCGGGGGCCGCTGGCCCTGATCGGTATCTGCACCGCTCATCCCAGCCCCCCCTATCTGGCCGTGGGCGGCATCGGCGCGGATCAGCTGCAGCGGCTGGAGGAAATCCTGGCGCAGGCTGCCCGCAGCAACCTCTTTCGCGTCGTCCTGATCCACCACCCGCCGGCAGCCGGCACCGTGAGCTGGCGTAAACGCCTGACCGATGCGGCCCGATTTCGCGCACTGCTAGAACAGTACGGTGCCGATCTGGTCCTGCACGGCCATGCCCACCGGGCGTCCCGGAACCAGCTGCCGGTTCCCGGCGGCAATGTCCAGGTGGTGGGGGCGCCGTCGTCCTCGGCCCTGGGACGCAGCCACGGCCGCATGGCCCGCTACTATTTCTACCGCATTACCCCCGCCGACGCTGGCTGGAACGTCGCGCTGACCGTACGCATTTACGATCCGGCCACCCAAGCCTTTGTCACCGAAAGTGAAGAACAACTCAACGTGCCCAAAAGGCAGCGATAACCTTCACTTATCGATACACCGGCACGCGCGGTCCAAAACGGCATGTGCTAAATCACAAATCTCAAATCACAAATTCCAAATAAATCACGATTACCGAAATTCAAAATCCCAAGTGAACGTCAACAATTAGAGAAGTAAACCGATTCGGCTGGGCGTAATAACATGTTGTCAGACCACCTTTTAGCTGGGCTGCGGATGAAAGCGGCTCGCGGCGAATCTATGCCTGTTTGGAAAATTGGAGCTTTGAATTTTGATATTGTTTGTTATTTGTTTTTTGGTGCTTGATATTTTTTTAAATTTGAACGAGTCGCCAAGCTTAACAAACACTGCTCGGTTACTTTATTAAACAGCAATAGCCTCCTCATATAATGGTGCGGCGCAATTTCCAGAAGGCGATCGACGAAATCAGGACCACCGGTATCATGGCGGTAATAATGGGGTTCAGGCTTAACAACAAACCCAGATGCACGATGACCTGGTCGGCAAAATAGAAGACAATGGCAACCAGGGACCCCAGCATGATCCGGCGCCCCGCCGAAATCTTGCGGGTCGACCCGAAAATAAAGGGCAGCGAGAGCAGCACCATGGCCCCGGTGGTCAGCGGCACGCTCAATTTGCGCCACAGCGCCAGCGCATACCGGTCGGCATTTTGCCCGCTGCGGCGCAGGGCGGCAATATACTGGCTCAGGTCCGCAGACGACAGGCTGTCGGGCGGCAGCTCCAGAATATTGACCTGATCCGAACTCAAAAAAGAGTCCAGGGTCAGGACGGGCAGTTTTTGTTCCTCGATGCCCCCGGGCCCGAATGTTTTGCGGGTGATATCATTTAACACCCAATTGTTATCCGCCTCGATGGTCGCCTCGCGTGCATGGGTATACACCCGCAAGCGCCCCTGCCCGTCGCTTTCGAAAATATCGATATCGGTGGCCCGGCCGCCGACCAGCGTTTTGCCGACGTTGATATAGGAGGTGCCGCTGCGGGCCCACAGCCCCTGCTTGGTCACCGTGACCCCCGTGGCCGAAAGGGCCCGGGAGCGCAGCGAACGGGCCTGCTGTTCCAGCGGCGGGATGACGAGCTCCGCCAGCACACCGGCACTTATAATCAGAAACATCCCGGTACCCAGGACCGACAGGCATATGCGCTGCACCGACACCCCGCCCGCCTGCATGGCGAGAAGCTCACCGTGGTCGGCCAGCAGTCCCAGCGCAATGATGCCTGCCAACAGGGTGCTGATGGGCAGCAGGTCGAGCAGGCGCCGGGGCAACGTATAGCCGACGAAAATAAAGGCATCCAGTATCTGGTAGCTGCCCTTGCCGACGTCATCGAGCTGGTTGACCAGTTCAAAAAAGCTGAACAGGGTCAGCAGGATCAGGCTGATCAATACCAGTCCCCGCAAAAACTGGCTGCCTATGTATAAGTCAATGAGCTTCATATGTAGCTGATAGGGCTTAAGGCTCAGGGCTCAAGGCGCACGGTTAAGGTTTACAAGCTGACCGGCAGCTTGTCTTCCCCTCCCTTGACGGGAGGGGACCGAGGGGAGGGTGAATAGAAGAAACCATGATTTCATTTCCATTTAATCACCCCCACCTATATCCTCCCCCGTCAAGGGGGAGGACTTGTGTGAGTTTCCGGAATTTATCGAACGGCCTGCTTTTATCTTCATTGCAATCACGATTGCATCGTTATGATCGAGAGCCCGGCGGTTAGCGCGGCCACCAGCGAAACCCGCGGGTCGAGTGCCGGAGCAATAGCAGCAACAGCCCGGCCAGCAGGACCTGTACCCACCAGATACCGGGCAAGGTGCCCAGAAAGCCCTGGGCGACCATCTTTTTGGCGATGGCACCGAGGTTGTGGTAGACAAAAATGATCAGGACGGCGGTCATCACCTTGGCATACTTGCCCCGGCGGGGGGATGAATGGCTCAGGGGAACCCCCAGCAGGGCCAGCAGGATGGTGGCCAACGGTGTGGACAGGCGCCAGTGGAATTCGGCGATCTCTTCATTGTTGTCCGAGCGGGCCAGCAAACCGGTTGCGGCCGCCTTGATTTTATACTCCTGTTGCTCATTTTCCCTGGGCTCCAGCGACATCGCCGATTCCTCGAATTCGATAACTCGGCTTTCAGTGCCAAAGCGGGAAAATTCGTACAAATAGCCGTCGGTAAACACCAGAATCTGCTTGCCGGTGGCGGGATCCGTAAGCTGGCTGGCCCGGCTGGCCTGGATAACCTGCAGGTTGTCATCGCGCTGGGTCCGAATGAAGACCTTGCTGACTTCAACCTGGTTTTGATCGACTTGATCCGCAAAGATGACCCGCCGGCCGTTTTCGATTTCATAGAAGGTGCCGCTCTTCATGCGGGTCAGGTCAAAATTGGCCTTGGCATTTTCTTTGATGCGGAAAAACTGGTCGTACGCCCAGGGCCGGATATACAACGACAGGCTGGAGACAATCACCGCGATCACCAAAGATATGAGAAAAACGGGCCGCAGCACCCGCGTCGTGCTCACACCGCAAGCCGAAAGGGCGGTCATCTCGGAATCCTTATAAAGGCGGCCCATGGCGATGATCACGGAAAGATACAGGGTCGTGGGCAGCAGCACCTCCAGGGAGATGGATATTCTCAGCAGGATGAGAATGATCACAATCGAACCGGGTATCTGGCCGCTGACGGCATCGGACAGGTAACGGGTCCCCATAAAACAGCCGTAGATGAAAATGAGCGCAGCGCAAATGGCCACCGTGGGTTTGACAATTTCGCGAATTATATAGCGGTCGATGATCAATTTTATACCATTGAGTCAACGACCACCCGCAAAGCGGGTGGCTTGGATTTTCGGCCAGAGGCCGGAAAGACAAAAGCACATCCGTGCTTTAATCGTTGCGGTTGTAGTCCGCCTCAGGCGGATTTGAAAACAACCAATAAAGGAAAAAAAGCGTTTTGGAGCGCAATGAGCTTAGAAGCCATCTCAAAAAAGTCTTTTGGCCCAAACTCTTTGTTGGGTGCCTGGCTCAAATCCTCGAAATACTTTAGTATTCCTCCGGTTTGATCCTCGCATCCGCCTCGATTTTGAACCAAAATCCATTTTTTGGGATGGCTTCTATAACGCTTATTCGTACTGGCGGCAAATTAAGATGGCGTCAAGCGGTTAAGAAAGATTTACCTCGGTGACCGTGCAGGTGTCCTTATCGCCCCTGCCCTTGCGGCCGCCCCGGCAGGCCGCCACAACACCTTCGGCCAGCTCGAGATCGGCGGGATAATCGACTTCGCACCATTGCAGCCCCGTCATCGCGCAGGTTTGGACCGGCATGGACTGGGCCATTTCATCAATTACCGATAAATACCACTTGCGCTGCGACGACGGGTCGCCCAACGCTTTTTCAAGGGCATTGCGGAACAGCACCGGCCCCTGGCCGCGAAACAGGATCATCCCGATAGACTCAGCGTCCACCTGATCCGGTAATAGATCTTTGCCGATTTTGACCAACCGCCGGCCGTCCAGCTCGACCTTCATATCGTCGTCGTCATACTGGCTTTTGTGGCTGATGGCCACGGTCACCGCTTGGCTTTCGGTTTCAAGCAGGCGCCGGGGCACGGCGGCTTCGAACAGGGTGTCGCCGTTTAGCAGAACAAAGTCCGAGTCCATCTCGTCATGAACCGTCCAGCAGCTGACCAGGTTGTCGGACACCGCGTAGGCGGCATTGTAAACGGTTTTGACCCTGTCCGTGCCATAGCGCCGGCGCAAAATCGCTTCGACCTTTTCAGCCCCGTATCCCAGCACCACCCTGATCTGGTCGATGCCGCATTTGGCGAGCTCTTCAACCTGCCATTCAATCATGGTCTGACCCTTGACGGGCAGAATGCATTTCGGGCGGTCCTCGGTCAGGGGCAGCAATCGCTTGCCCTGGCCTGCACTTAGAATTACAGCTTTCATAGACTTAGGTTCCATTTGCGGTTTGGCTTTTCGGGTCAAGAAGGGTCAGGCCGAGGGTCTTGTCGAAAAAGCTGATGGCGGTTTCCAAAATTCCCTGAATATAATCGACCTGATCCGGTGCCAGACCCAGGGACTCGGCCACGGTGCCATAAACCTCCGACTGGGTCCGCTTGATTTCCTCCAGAACGTTCTGACCTTTTTCAGTCAGCGAAACCGTTGTAACGCGCTGATTTTCCGGGAGTATTCTTTTATCGACAAGCTTTTTGTCCTTCCACAGCTTGGTGATGGTCGTCGAAATGGTGCTATTGCTGACCGTCGGACAAAGATTGCCGATTTCAGATATGCTCATGCTGCCCTTCATACCGACAAGCTCCAGTATCAGGGATTCACGGTCCGTTAAATCGCCCACGCGTTGCTCTGAAGTTTTAGAGGCGATAAACAACCGCACCCTAAATGCCATATCATAAATCAACTGTTCGGTGTTATCTTTCATCGACTCCCCTCGGGCATATCTAAAAAGTTTCTCCTGAATGGTTACAAAAGTATTTATAATACTAAAGCTATCATTTGTAAAGAGTTTCTTTAAACGAAATTAACAAATTTATAAAATTTTAAAAAATGAAATATTTAAATACTATATTTTTGATAAATAGAAATAATCGAATGGTGTTTATATTTTATTATAAAAGTTTCGAATACAGGAATAAGGACCGCTGGATCAATCCTTGCCGGCAACAGCCGAACTAACAGCGGAATATAGAAAAAGGATTTCATTCTGTCAATATCAACTCTAGAACAACACGGGAGTCGGGAAACTGGAAACTGACCATCAGATGGGGTCTATCGCCCGCCATTCCAGCGCCCCGCAAGTTGAATGGGCGGATCAGGAGGTACCGGAAAGGCACCGCGTCGCGTATTGACCAAACGGCCCAACCCGTGTATCATGCGGTTCTGATCCTCGCGTCGATCGTAAAACCGCCATCTAACATTGTGAGACAAGGCCATGGATTCCGAGCAGCAGCAGACGTCCCCCCGGCAAACCGGCACGGGTTCGGTGAAGATCGTAAAGGTCGAGGGCCGGCGGGCGCTCAATGATTTTATCGGCCTGTTATGGCCGCTGTATCAGGACGACCCCGTGTGGATCCCGCCCCTGATTCTGGAGAGACGCTCGCAGCTGGCCCCTAAAAATCCCTATTTTGAGCATGCCGCCTTCAATTCCTGGATCGCTTACCGCGACGGCCAACCGGTGGGCAGAATCAGCGCCCAGATAGACCGGCTTCATCTCGATCGCCACCAGGACGGCACCGGGTTCTTCGGGATGCTGGAAGCGGAAGACAGTCCTGAAACTTTTCAGCTGCTGATGCAAACCGCCGAGACCTGGCTGCGCCAAAAGGGGATGCGGCGCGTGGCCGGGCCGTACAATCTTTCCATCAACCAGGAATTGGGGCTTTTGGTGGACGGCTTTGACACCCCGCCGGTGATGATGATGGGCCATGCGCGGCCCTATTATGGCGGACGCATCGAGGCAAACGGGTACCGCAAGGAAAAAGACCTGCTGGCCTATATCGTCGACTCGAGTTTTGCCCCCCCCCGCGCCATGCAGGCGATTATGGCCCGGACCAAAAACCGGATCCGGATCCGTTCGCTGCAAAAGGCCCGTCTCGATCAAGAATTGAGAATAATCCGGGATATTTTCAACGACGCCTGGTCCCAAAACTGGGGATTTGTCCCCTGGACCAACGCCGAGTTCGAGCATCTGGCGAAAGATCTAAAGCTGCTGGTTGAAGAAGACCTCGTGCATATTGCCGAGGCCGAAGGAGAGCCGGCCGCCTTTATCGTCGGATTGCCCAATATCAATGAGGCCATCCGGGACCTCAACGGCAGGCTGCTGCCCTTTGGGTGGCTCAAACTTCTGTGGCGCCTCAAAGTCAAATACCCTCAAACCGGTAGGGTTCCCTTGATGGGTGTGCGCCGCAAATACCACGACAGCATGCTGGGCGCAGCCCTGGCCTTCGGGGTGATTGCCGCCCTGCAGCCGGCTCTCATCCGGCACGGTTTGCAGAAAATGGAATTGTCCTGGATCCTCGAAGACAATATGGGCATGCGCAACATCCTCGAGGCCATCAGCGGCCGGGTGTATAAGACCTATCGGATTTACAGCAAAGACATCAGTTGATAAGTTGATTAGTTAAATAGTTGAATAGGTTAAAGGATTTCAATCTAATTGACTATCTGACGTCCTTTGTGTCTCCACATCAACTTAATCAACTCGATCAACTTATTCAACTTAATCAACTAATCCTTTTATGATTGAAACAGCATCCAAATTCACCGCCGTTGTACTGGCAGCAGACCGGGGGCCGGATGATCCCGTGGCCCGGGCGGCCGGTGCAGCCTGCAAATCCATGACGCCTATCAACGGCACGCCCATGGTCATCCGGGTGCTCGATGCCCTGTCGGCATCAGGGGAAATCGGGGCGCAAATTCTCTGCGGTCCCCCGCGGTCTATCCTGGAATCGGCGCCCGACCTCCAGGCGCGTATCAAATCAAGCAGGGTTGAATGGATGGCCAATCGCCAAACCCCCAGCACCAGCGCCTATCATGCCATGCAGTCCGTGCCGGAAGAAACACCGGTCTTGGTGACCACCGCCGATCATGCCCTGCTCAGCGCTGCCATGATCGATTATTTTTGCACCCAGGCCCGCAACACCGGTTGTGATGTCGTGGCGGGTGTCGCCCGCCG
>Ga0209536_100007804_pt1 | contig 16178 bp, 18 predicted proteins | sample DeeMarSeWOR28_12_FD_187461 | JGI IMG/M metagenome (GOLD analysis project Ga0209536, IMG submission 187461) | Marine sediment microbial communities from White Oak River estuary, North Carolina - WOR-2-8_12 (SPAdes) (version 2) | ecosystem: Environmental > Aquatic > Marine > Intertidal zone >...
CTTTATACTCATCCCTCAACCCCTCCGGATAATTTCTCTTTCAACATAGTTACACCGTTTTTCACTCCGTCCTCGGTGACTGCACGGCTTGAAATGGTAGCACCGGTAATGGCCTGTATCTTGTCTGCGGTTTCTCCCTTTATGACAACCAGGGTATTCGCGCTTTTCCCCTGGAACTGATTGAGGAAATAGTCTTTTTCAATCTCATCTCCCAGCCCCGGGGTTTCACCATGACTCAGAATACTGATTTTCTGGACTATAAAGTTTCTGTCAACGGAAGCAAGAATATGGATATAACTTGAATATCCCTTGCCGTATCCTTCAGCGATGTACCCTATATCCCGGGGATCAAGACACTCTTTCTCCTCTTTCATCTCGCCCGTCTTTTCATCTTTTACACTCGTGATTTTCACTTCCCCGCACTTCTGTGCAGCATAATATTCCGCATTTTTCTCATGGGGGTCCCAGTCACCGAGTTTTACCACCGTGTCCGCCTCAGGCATCATTAACCTGAGCGCAGCCTCTTTTTCTTCCTTGGCTTTCTGAAACATTATGGGAGAGGTCTTTGCATAGACAAACGCCATGATCAATCCGCCTACCAGATAAATCACAACAAGATTAAATGTTATTTTAACCATATCCAATGGTGTCATTTTTTCTGTTCCTTGATCTCGCCGAACATTTTTGATTTCACGTTTCTGTCAATAAGAGGCGCAAAACAGTTCATCAGCAGTATGGCAAACATCACCCCTTCCGGGAAACCGCCTTTCAATCGTATTAACATGGTAATTGCCCCGCACCCTATTCCAAAAATGATCTGCCCCTTTCTGATCGACGGACAGGTCACGTAATCCGTAGCCATGAAAAATGCCCCGAGTATCAAACCGCCGCTGAAAAGATGGATGACGGGATCTCCGGCAAAAAAAATGATGTTCCCGGTTTCAATGTCTTTTGCGCCAAAAACCCATGCTAGCGCAGCGACCGTGCCCAGAAATGAGAAAGGAATATGCCACGTTATATATCCCCTGACAAGCAGGATCGCAGCTCCGAGAAGCAATGCAATAACAGACGTCTCACCAAGCGATCCTGCCGTGTGTCCCATAAACAGTTCTTTATAGAGAGTCATCTTATCACCGAATACGGCTATAAGCTGGTTCAGTCCTTCTTCTTTCAGAATACCCAGCGGGGTAGCTGATGTCTTTGCGTCAAGTGCTATGAATTTGGCGGTGGGCTCCGACCAGGTGGTCAGGAGCTTTGGAAATGATATCAGCAGAAACGCCCTCCCTATGAGCGCCGGGTTGAAAATATTGTACCCGAGACCGCCAAAAAGTAATTTTGTAATCACAACGGCAACAATGGATCCTATGACCGGAATATAAAAGGGTACAGTCGGAGGCAGATTCAAGCCGAGGAGAAGCCCGGTCAGAAACGCGCTCCCATCACCGATGGTTGTCTTTTTCTTAAGACTCACCTGATAGACATGTTCAAAAAATACGGAAGACAGAACACACAGTCCCGTCACATAGGCTGCAAGCGGGCCAAAATAGTATACAGACATTATAAATGCAGGGAGAAGCGAGAGATTGACCGTCCACATTATGCGTCCGACAGTCTCTTTGCCCCTGACATGAGGGCTGACCGATACTACCAACTCATGTGCCTTCGCTTCTGGTGCCATTTATTCTCCTTATTTGAATAGGGGCACGTCGCGACGTGCCCCTGCGATATTCTTCACGGCTTCACCTGTGATTTTGCCAGACGCATAAACTGGACCATCGGCCTCTTTGCCGGACAGACATACGCACAGGATCCGCACTCAAAGCAGTCAAACAGGTTATTGTCCCTTGCATCTTCATAAAAGCCTTTTTCTGCATAGATACTCAGGATGGAAGGGTTCAGTCCCATGGGACACACATCGATGCAACTGCCGCACCGAATGCAGGCTGAATACTCATCTGAAGCAACATACTCTTCTTCGGAGAGCACCAGAATGCCGGACGTACCTTTGACAACAGGGACGTCTAGAGTCCACTGCGCAAAGCCCATCATCGGCCCCCCAGCTATTACTTTCACGGCCCCGCCCGTAAGTCCTCCGCACTGTTCCACAACATCGGACATGAGTGTTCCGATACGTACCAGCATATTTTTGGGTTCCTGAATACCCTTCCCCGTGATGGTTACGACACGTTCAATTAACGGTTTCCCATAGCGCACTGCTTCATAGACAGCGATTGCTGTCCCGACATTCTGTACCACGACGCCCACATCCATCGGAAGCCCCTTGCTCGGCACTTCCCTCCCCTTGACCGCCTTTATCAGCATCTTTTCGGCACCCTGCGGATATTTGATCTCGAGGGGCCATACCTTTATAGTAGACTCTCCTGCAACAACCGAAGAAATAGCCTCAAGGGCATCGGGCTTGTTTTCTTCAATCCCGATATGGCCCTCGGAGACTCCGAGAGACTTCATAATTATTTTCAGGCCTTCAACAACTTCTTTCGGATGCTCAACCATAAGCCGGTGGTCAGCCGTCAGATAGGGTTCACACTCGGCCCCGTTAATGACAACCGCATCAATCGTCTTTTCCTTTGGCGGGGAAAGCTTTACATTCGTCGGGAACGCGGCTCCACCCATACCGACGATGCCGGCATCTTTTATCAGCGTCTTGATTTCATCGACAGAAAGATTCAGGTAGTCGGGGTTTTCCTTCAACGCAACGGCCTCGTCTCTGCCATCGCCCTCAACGACAATTGATTGCACCATTCTTCCTGCTGTGGTCGGAAAATCTGCTATTGCGATTACTTTTCCTGAGATGGAAGAGTGAACGGGAGAAGATACAAACCCGGTCGTCTCGCCGATCACCTGCCCTCTTTTGACTTCATCACCTATATTGACGACTGCCTTGGCAGGTGCGCCGATATGCTGACTGAGAGGGATAACAATCCTGCCCGGCAGTTTTGCCGCAGTGACAGCCTTGCCGGATGCGAGTTCCTTGTTGTACGAAGGGTGAATCCCTCTTTCAAACGTAACAGCTTTGCTCATCGTCAATGATACCTCTTCATCGCTTCAGTGAATATCAGACGGCTGACTTAAGTTTTACTTATACTGCTATAAATTATTTTTTACTCAGAAAATTCAAACAAAACGTATATAGATAACACTAATTAAAAATTAATGTCAAGTTCTGTCGGCGCATTTTTTCCTAGCATTTTCCTTGCCAGAACCTTTACAAGGTACAGGCCATATGATAGACTATGGTATGAATAAAACCAGATTGATCTGGATCACTTCAATCCTCGTGGTTCTCGGCATAGTTGTCGTTCTTAATTATAGTGATACCGACGTTAAGATTCACCCTTCATACCAGACATCCTCGATGAAAAATCTCCATCTCACACGAAAAGACAATAATGAAGTAAAGTGGGAACTTTCGGCAGATGAGGCGATCATTCCGGAAACAAAGGAAAATATATTCCTCACGTCAATTTCTCTCAAGATCAACAAATCTCCTGAAGTTTATCTGACCAGCGGAACAGGGTCGTATGCAATCGAGGATGAAAATATCACGCTGAACGACCCCGTTGAGCTGCACATGCAGGACAAAAAGTTCATAACTCATTCATTGACATGGAGCAGCAAGGATGAATTAATAACTACCAGAGACCCGGTCCGGTTCACCGGAGAAAATTTCATGATCAGCGGAACCGGACTTGCGGCGGAAATCAAACAGCAGAACGTCAAAATAACAAATAATGTTAAAGCCATTTTCTATCATTAGGTCATTTCTTTATTTATTGATTGTCTTCAATGCTTCATTTGCATCATCGCTTGGTGAAAGTGAAAAAAAGGAGCCTGTCATTATAACTTCCCAGACGCTTACGGCGGACAATAAGAATAACACCGCGGTGTTTGAGGGTACGGTGGTTGCAAAATCAGGAGATATCGCTATGTACTCAGACAAAATGACAGTATTTTACAGTGAAGCGGAAAAGAAAATAGCAAAGATCCACGCTGTCGGTCATGTCAAGGTTCATAAAAAAGAGACGGCCCTGTTCTCCGATGAGGCGGTCTATTTGAATGATGACGAAAAGATCATTTTTACCGGGAACCCAAAGGCGGTAGAAGGTGAAAATGTAATCACCGGAAAAGAGATCATCTTTTATATCAGGGATGACCGCGCGGTTGTCCAGGGAAGCAGGGTCATACTGCAAAACGCAAAGAGACTGAATTAATGCATACACTTGAAGCGCAAGGCCTGAAAAAAAGTTACAGCAGAAAACCTGTCGTTTCCGACATATCATTAAATATTCGTTCCGGGGAGGTCGTCGGCCTGCTTGGACCCAACGGCGCGGGAAAAACAACGACCTTTTATATGCTTCTCGGCCTTATCACCCCCGACGCGGGCATTATTCTTCTTGACGGGGAAAACCTGAACACATCACCAATGTATAAAAGGGCACGAAAGGGAATCGGCTACCTCCCGCAGGAGGCATCGATTTTCAGAAAACTCAAAGTTGAAGATAATATCAACGCAGTTCTCGAAATGCTCGATATTGATAAAAAGGCACGAAAAATGAAACTCGAAACGATTCTGCAGGAATTTGACCTCACGCGTATTTCAAAAAGCTTCGGGTATCACCTTTCGGGTGGTGAAAGGCGGAAGGTTGAAATAGCGAGAGCCATCGCGGTTGACCCGGTATTCATCCTGCTGGATGAACCCTTTGCAGGCATAGACCCGCTCGCCGTGAATGAGCTGAAGAAAACACTCCGTCTTCTTGCAGACAAGGGGATTGGACTGATCATTACTGACCACAACGTCCGTGAAACGCTGTCAATCACCGACAGGGCCTATATAATCAATCATGGCCAGATTCTTTCACATGGAATACCGGCCGATCTGATCTCGAATGATCTCGTTAAGAAAAGCTATCTTGGGGAAGGATTTACACTGTAATGGCACAGGAACAGAGACTTGAACTCAGACTTAGTCAGAAATTAATACTTACACCGCAGCTGCAGCAGTCAATCAAGCTCCTCCAGCTGCCGCTCCTTGAGCTTTCCCAGGACATTAACCAGGAACTGATGAATAACCCCCTGCTTGAAGAAGGTGTTGAACGGGACAGTGATGACAAAAACGAGCAGCCGTCCATGGCTGCGGAGGAAGAAGCATTTCGTGAATCATCAAGCGACATTGAAGCACCGCTCGAAAAAATATTCGGTTTTACCACAGATAATTATTTTGAAGAGAGGGAAAGCGACGGCAGAGACTTCGGTTATTTTACCGACGATACTGAAGAAACCCTCTCTCCCTTTGAGCGGAACAGACAGAGGGTTGACCTGTACGATCATCTGCTCTGGCAATTGAGATTATCCACTGTGCCTGAAGAAGTCGGAAAGGCCGCTGAAATCATTATCAACAATCTGAACAGTGACGGCTACCTTCAGGCCTCTCTCGAAGAAGTGGCAACGGCAGCCGATGTAGACGCCGCGACTGCAGAACAGGGGCTCGCATTCGTCCAGACGCTGGATCCTCCCGGAATCGGGGCCCGGACTGTACAGGAATGTTTATTGCTGCAGCTGGAGCCGCTCAATCTTACCGGAACACTCGTTGAAGACATTCTCAATGACGGTTTCAAAGAGCTTGAAACGAAAAAGTACAAGCAGCTTACCGCAAAATTCAAGACAACCCTGGATACTGTCCTTGCAGCAGTTAAAATTATTGAAGGGCTTGAACCCAGGCCAGGCAGAAACTACTCGAGCGAAGAAGCAGTACACATTGCGCCTGATGTATATGTTGAAGAGTCAGAAGGGAAATTCATAATCACACTGAATGATGAAGGGATCCCCAAATTGCGGTTATCCAACTATTACAGAAAACTTCTGGCCAACAAAAAATCACTCGGCCCGGAGGAAAAGCAGTTCCTGGAAGATAAGCTCCGCTCTGCCGTCTGGCTGCTTCGAAGCCTTGACCAGCGAAACAAGACTATTTACCGCGTGACTGAAAGCATCCTGAAATTTCAGGAAGATTTTTTCAGAAAAGGCTTCAAGTATCTCAAGCCTCTGAACCTGAGGGATGTTGCCGAGGACCTGGGCATGCATGAAAGCACGATCAGCAGGGTAACGTCGAACAAATATATTCAATGCCCCCAGGGTCTCTTAAACTTCAGGTATTTTTTCAGTAATGCCGTGGCCACCGACAGCGGCAGCATGTCGTCCTCAACAGTCAAGGACCTTATTAAACAGATCGTGTCGCAGGAGGACACGAAGGCACCGCTGAACGACCAGAAGATCGTTGATATTCTCAAGAGCAAAGGCATAAGCGTTGCCCGGAGAACAGCTGCAAAATACAGAGAGGAGTTGAAGATTCCATCTCATTTGAAACGCAAGAAGTGGTTCTGACTCTGTAAGCTGTTATTGGTTATTCGTGAATCGTTATTCGTTAATAGTTATTCGTTCATTGCATATTGTTAATCATCCTCGCTACCGTCTTTACTATTAACGTTTAACAAATAACAATTAACGTCTTTCTTCAAAAAAGGAGGTTCAGGATGAATATAATTATCAATTGCAGACAAATGGATCTCACCAGAACTCTGAAGGAGTACGCAGAGGAAAAAATTGGCAGATTCAGCAAATACCTGAATAATATCACGGAAGCTTCCGTAACGCTGAGTGTCGAGAAGTTCAGACACAAGGCTGAAGTACATCTGAAGGCAAATGGTTCTTTATTGCAGGCGGAAAGCATAACCGGTGAAATGTACTCATCTATCGATGACGTGGTCGAAAAACTCGCCCGCCAGGTCAAGAAGCACAAAGACAAAATCGTGTCATCACGAAAAGGCAGGAGCAAATCGAACGTTCCTTCCGAATCAGTAGAGTCGGCCCCTACAATAATCAAAAACAAATCCTATGATATCAAGCCGATGAGCCTGGAAGAGGCCGCCATGCAGATGGATCTTCTTGATAAGGAATTTTTTGTTTTTACCAATGCCTCTTCAGGTAACATCAATGTCCTGTATAAAAGAAACGACGGCAATTTCGGTCTTATTGAACCGATAGCGTGAGCTTATCCAGAAAAAATCGTCCCCTGACCATTATTATCACGGGGCTGTCTGGCTCCGGAAAGACAGTGGCGCTGAATGCCTTTGAAGACAGCGGTTATTTCTGTGTAGACAATCTTCCTGTAACGCTCATTGAAACCTTTGTCAACCTGGGTCACAAAACTCCTACACTCTCAAAAGTGGCCATCGGCGTTGATATTCGGGAAAGAAAATTTCTGGCACACTTTTCTGATGAGCTGTCTTCGTTACGTATGAAACATAAAATTAAAATCATCTTCCTCGAAGCGACTGATACCGTACTGATCAGAAGATTCAAGGAAACAAGACGGCCCCATCCGCTGGGGTACAAGGACCTGAAAAGAGCCATCCGCCGGGAGTCCGCACTCCTGGAACCTGTCCGCCACGAGGCTGACTGCATTCTGGATACTTCCGAGCTTTCTCCCCATCAGTTGCGGCAGCTTATTACAGAATCGTACATTAAAAAAAGACCGAAAGAGATGACGGTCGGACTTGTCTCTTTCGGGTATAAATACGGGACACCATCAGAGGCCGACCTCCTGTTTGATGTCAGGTTCCTTCCCAATCCATATTTTATCGAGGAACTGAAGGAATTCCCGGGCACGTCTGAAAAAGTAAAAACATTTGTACTGTCCCATAAAGAGTCAAAAGAGTTTCTCAGAAAAGTGAAGTCCCTTCTTCAGTATCTGATTCCTCTGTACAAAAGAGAGGGCAGAAGCTATCTCACCATAGGAATCGGCTGCACCGGGGGCAGGCACAGATCACCGGCAATCACCGGAGAGATAAACGACTTCCTGCTCAAAAAGAAGTTTAATGTTTCCCTGACCCACAGAGATTTACATGACTAAATGAAGCCTGATAAAAAATCTCCATCGATCATCTATCTCGACAATAACGCAACAACGCCGGTGGTATCAGAGGTCGTTCGTCAAATGAATGCCTGTCTCAGGTTCTGCTTCGGCAATCCTTCAAGTTCTCATGCGCCGGGGCGCATCGCCAGAACTGCGGTCGACAATGCGAGAAAACAGATTGCTGATCTCATCGGGGCAAAACCGCCTGAAATCATTTTTACCTCAGGCGGCACAGAGGCAAACAACATGGCCATTATGGGGACTGCCTTCAGATTTCAAAAAGGACACATCATTACGTCATGTATAGAACATCCCTCTGTTACACAACCGCTGCACCATCTCGAAAGCCTCGGCTACCGCGTCTCATATCTCCCGGTTGACAACTATGGCATTGTCGATCCATCGTCTGTGGAAAAGCATGTACAGCGTGACACGGTCCTCATAACAATTATGCATTCAAACAATGAGACCGGGTCGATTCAGCCAATTGCTGATGTTGGAAAAATCGCCAGGAAGAGGTCGATCGTGTTCCATTGTGATGCAGCCCAGTCAGTCGGGAAAGTCCCGGTCAACGTCAAAAAACTGCGGGTCGATCTTCTTACCGTTGTTTCCCATAAATTTTACGGCCCCAAGGGAGTCGGGGCGCTGTTTGTAAAAAGTGGGATAGATTTAAGGCCTCTCCTCTTCGGCGCCGCTCATGAAAAAGGAATCAGACCGGGTACGGAAAACGTGGCCGGGATAGCAGGATTCGGAGAGGCAGCGGTACTGGCAAACAGAGAGATGCCGGAGCGGGTTGCAGGGATGAAAGTATTGTCGAAAAAATTGTATGACGGCCTCCAAAGGGAAATCCCGGGAATCAGACTGAACGGACACCCTTCAAAGCGCCTTCCCAATACCTTAAACATTTCGTTCCCCGGTGTTCAGGGCTCAGCGCTGCTTGATACATTAAAAAATGACATCGCGGCATCAACCGGATCTGCATGTCATGAAGGCAGCCATACTCCGTCCTCGGTGCTGAAAGCAATGGGACTCAGTGATGCCGATGCCTTTTCAGCGTTACGGTTAAGCCTCGGGAGGAACAACTCTGAACGTCAAATCAGCAGAGCTGTGGGGCTGATTGTAAAGGCGTACAGGAGCTTATGAGCATATCCATTTGCAGTATATAATAATCATACCGAAGTTGATGCTCTGAACAGCGTATGGCTCACGCTTTCTTGAGGTAAACGCAGATATGGTAAGAAGGGTCTGACGGATGGACCGGACGCAGGCAAAACTGCGTTACTTCATCCTGGTGATGCCGCCTGAGAAGATCGCCATTTTCATCTGGAGCAGCTTTTTCTCTCTCCTCGTTTTTCTGGCTTTCATACCGCTCTCAATCCAGGAAAGAGGATTTATTCTGCTCTTCAAGCTGGCCGGCATCTGATTCTCAACTGTGTTTCTGTTCGGTAACATATACAATATTATATAGCAAATTCTTTACCAGAATTCAAACTCCTTTATTTTAATAATAATGACTTATTTTTTGTGTCGATGTTGCAGCAGTTTTCTCATGAATATGACACTATATTGTAAACCTTTAGAACAATAAAAAGCAAAAAAAGTGTCTCAGGAAACGCCAGTCCATGACTGTGACTGTGTGTAATAAGAGAATTCTACTGAAAAATTTTACATGAACCTTTTATATCCGCTTCCTGTACAGGTCCGTATACGGTAAGCGCAAAATCTTCGCCACCGGCAAGTTTTGCAGCAAGGTCTTTTATGTTTTTGAGTGTTACCGATTCCACCATGCGTATAATCTGATCCGGAGAGAAGTATTTCCCGAAGTATATCTCCTGTTTCGCGATATTCGTCATCTTATTGCTCGTTGATTCAAGGGCGAGGACAAGATTGCCCTTCAACTGTGACTTTGCCCGTTCAAGATCATCGGCAGTTACCGTGCTTGACAGGCTCCGTATCTCATCAACCGTAATATTGACGACTTCACTGACATGGCTTCTGTCCGTGCCCGCGTAAACGGCCCATAATCCTGTATCAAAATATGCTGAGTGAAATGAGTATATCGAATATGCCAGCCCCCTGTTTTCCCTCACATTCTGAAAAAGCCGCGAACTGAAACCCGAACCGAGAATAGTGTTCAGCAGGTGCAGTACATACCGTTGATCGCTTATGTAGGGCAGTCCTTTCAGCCCGAGGCATATATGCGACTCGGACATGTCTTTCGTTATGACGTTCACGCCTCCTCTGTAGCGAGGGGCCTGTTTGACAAGGTGGCTGCCGTTTCTCGTGAACTGACCCAGGGTCCGGTTGAGAAAGCCGATAAGTGCATCCTCCTGGAAGTTGCCGCTGCATGCAACGACAATATTATCAGTGCCATAGTATTGTGCTATGTGGTCAGTGAGATCTTTTCTCGTAAATGAACCGATCGTCTCTCTTCTGCCGAGGATTGACTGGCCCAGTCCTTCCTCTCCCCAGATATTTTTACTGAAAAGATCATGAACATAGTCCCCGGGATTATCCTCTACCATTTTTATTTCTTCAAGGACAATGTTCTTTTCTTTTTCAATGTCCGATTCCGGGAACGTCGAATTCATGAATATGTCCGTCAGGAGATCAGCTGCCTTCTCGATATATTCGTTCAGCACCTTGATATAAAACAGCGTATATTCTGTTGATGTAAATGCGTTCAGCTCTCCCCCCAGAGCATCGCTTTCAATCGCAATGTCTCTGGCTGAACGGCTCTCCGTACCCTTAAAATACATATGTTCGAGAAAGTGTGAAATACCGTTCTTATTCTCTTTCTCATAGCGTGATCCCACTTTTACCCAGATGCCGATACACACGGACCGCAGTTCATTCGTCGTCTCCATGAGGACAGGGATGTTGTTGTCAAGTAATATTTTTTTAAACATATATTAAACCCGTTCTGCGTTTTTATTTTTCAAAAACCATGTTATGAATCTTTATTCCTTCATGAACCATGGGAAGAATTGACGGAACGTGTCAAAGGTGCTACTTCGCCGGCATTCTGTGAATGCCCCGGGGGAGCGGTTGCTGCTGTTTTCAGCTGTCCTGTTTTGCTGCTTCCTGTTCCCGAACAGCCTCTTTTCTGCTCAGGCGTATTCTTCCCATTTTGTCAATTTCGATAACTTTCACGAGAAGTTCTTCACCCTCCTTCAGAACATCGGTAACCTTTCCAATCCTCTGTTCGGATATCTGGGATATGTGGAGCAGCCCTTCGGTCCCGGGCAGTATCTCTACAAATGCGCCGAAATCAACGATCCGCTTGACCTTACCCGTGTAAAGCTTCCCGAGTTCAGCATCAGCAACTATGCCCTCAATTATCGCAATTGCCTTTTGGGCAGATTCTTCATCAATTGATGCAATATTTATGTTCCCTGTATCATCAATGTCAATCTTTACTCCTGTCTGTTCAACAATGCCCCGAATGACCTTGCCGCCAGTTCCAATGACATCCCTTATCTTGTCCGGCTTGATCTGCATGGTAAAAATTCTCGGCGCATGCTTTGCCAGCTTGTCTCTCGGCGCAGCCAGGATCGTTGCCATCTTCTCCAGGATGTGAAGTCTTCCCTTTCTGGCCTGTTCAAGCGCGTTGCCCATTATCTCTCTGGATACACCGCTTATTTTGACATCCATCTGAAATGCAGTAATCCCCTCAGCAGTACCGGTAACCTTAAAATCCATGTCACCGAGATGGTCCTCAAGGCCGAGGATGTCCGTCAGGACAACCGTCCTGTCTCCCTCCTTGATAAGTCCCATGGCAATACCCGCTACCGGCGACTTGATCGGCACCCCGGCATCCATAAGCGCAAGGGTCCCCCCGCATACGGTCGCCATTGACGACGAACCGTTTGACTCGAGGATATCCGATACTATCCTTATTGTATATGGGAATTCAGTCCTGAGCGGGAGCACGTCCTTGAGTGACCTTTCCGCAAGCATGCCATGCCCTATTTCTCTCCGGCCGGCTGAACGGAGGAATTTTACCTCCCCGACACTGAACGGCGGGAAATTATAATGGAGCATGAACGTTTTCTTTGATTCGCCTTCAAGGTCATCTATCCTCTGCTCGTCTTCCGATGTCCCGAGGGTAACGACCGCAAGGGCCTGGGTCTCACCGCGCACAAAAAGCGCTGATCCATGCGTCCTGGGCAGGATGCCGACGTCCCCGCTAATCGACCGTATTTCATCGGCCTTGCGTCCATCCACCCTCACGCCCTGTTCGAGGATCATATTCCTTACCAGGTCTTTCTCAATCTTATTAAAACAGGAGGCAATGTTTCTCGATACATCATTCTCTTCAGAATTCAGCTCCTGGATAACACCCTTGAGAATATCATCAAGTGCGTCCTGTCTCAGCAGCTTGTCAGAAATGGTAATAGACTTTTTTATCTTGTCGAGGCAGGCAGAGGAAACTGCCTTTAACAATTCCTCATCCGTCTTGGGCGGAGTGACCGGCCTCTTTTCTTTTCCAACAAGTGCTACCAGCTCTTTCTGGACTTCTACCATGCGCTTTATCTCTTTATGAGCAATTTCGAGCGCCTCAAGCAGTAATGACTCAGAAACTTCACTCCCGCCGCCTTCCACCATCATAACCGCTTCTTCGGTGCCTGCAACAACGAGAGAAAAGTTACATGCTTCGATTTCCTGTAAATCAGGGTTTATAACAAATGTGTCACCAATAATGCCCACCCGCACCGCGCCAACCGGACCGTCAAAGGGAATATCGGAGATACAGATGGCAGCGGACGTACCGATAATGCCGAGTATATCCGAGATGTTTTCTTCTCCGAACGATAATACCGATATGATTCCCTGTGTTTCCGCGTAGAATCCGTCGGGGAACAGGGGTCTGATAGGCCTGTCGATCAGGCGGGACACGAGCGTTTCTTTTTCTCTGGGTCTGCCTTCTCTCTTAAAAAAACCGCCGGGTATTTTACCGGCGGCATATGCCTTTTCCTGGTAATCTATTGTAAGCGGGAAAAAATCTATATCTTCTCTTGCTTCTTTTTTGGCAACCGCTGTTGCAAGCACAACAGTATCGCCATATCTGACAACTACCGATCCATTCGCCTGTTTTGCAAAGCGTCCGGATTCGAGTTTGAGCGATTTTCCTTTGACTTCAATTTCAACATTTGTCATTCATATCACTTTCTTAATCCAAGCTCTTTGATAAGCTTTTCATATCTGCCCGCATCGGTTGATTTGAGATAACTCAGAAGCTTGCGTCGTTGTCCAACCAGCTTTAAAAGACCCCTGCGCGAATGGTGGTCTTTTTTGTGTGACTGAAAGTGTAAATTCAGCACATTCAACCGCTCACTTATCAAAGCTATCTGCACCTCCGGAGATCCGGTATCACCGTCGTGCAGTTTGTATTTATCGATTATAGTTTCTTTCTGTTCTTTCGCTAATGACATAAAAAATACCTTTCTTCAAAAGAGATAAAGTTTAACACAAGTATTATAAATATGTAAAGCAGTCGGGTTTTCCCTGTCAGGTTATAAGTTCCTGCTATTATGGAATATTATAAAAAAATATTCTAAAAAAAGACACCTCTCATTTTGCGTCTCCTGAAATCGTCCTGAACATCGCTGCGGCTAAATATGCAATATGTTCTTTCGATTCAATGAACTGCTGTGTCATAAGCAAAAAGATATCAAGTCCAGGGATATGTCATCCCGCACTTGATGCGGGATCCAGAGAGAATTCCAATAGTCAATAATGCTGGATTCCCGCCTTCGCGGGAATGACACCTGGTTGAATGAAACAGTTTATTTAACGGGATATAATGAAAGTAATTATTAACTTTCACAATTCATGATTCAACCCCCTGGCCAAGAGGCAATTGTACATCCATGACCTTTCTGAAGCTCTTTCTGTGGATCGGGCATGGCCCGAATAAACGAATATTCTCCATATGCTCTTTTGTCGAGTATCCCTTATGCCCCCTGAAATTATAATCAGGATATTGTTCATGATACCCGAGCATCATATCATCCCTTACAACCTTTGCAACAACCGATGCCGCCGCAATCGAAGCACTGACTGACTCCCCCTTAATAAATGAACGCTGCTCGATATCTATATCCGGGAGTTTCACTGCGTCGATAAGCAGAAGGTCCGGTCTGGTTGTCAGGTCCTTCACTGCCAGCCCCATTGCACGTTTTGTTGCCTGAAGGATGTTGATTGCGTCTATGACATCAGGCCCCACAATTCCTACACCCACCGCATATGCGCTCCTGACAATTTCCCAGAAAACACGCTGCCGCTGTTTCTCAGGGATTTTCTTGGAATCCCTCACGCCGTTGATGATCGTTTCTCTCGGTAAAATGACCGCGGCAGCAACAACCGGCCCTGCCAGCGGCCCCCTGCCCGCCTCATCGATGCCTGCTATGAATGGGTAGTTCTTTCGAAGATTTTCGTCATGCTGAAAAACGGGAGGGATTTTATTTGTAAATTCACGGGAGGACATCGGAATTTAAATGGATCATCTTATCATCAAGAGCGAAACGCTTTAACCTGGTGTTCTCTATAGTCACGTTACATGAAAACTTTGCAATGGTCATTCCGCACTTGATGCGGAATCCAGAGTTTATTTATGGTTCCCTCTCTTCACAGGAACAAGCCTGGATTCCCGCATTCGCAGGAATGACAACCAACTACCATTACCAGCTTTCACTTATTTCCTGATAAAACCTTTCTCCTTGACCTTTGCCGCCTTCCCTTTCTTTCCTCTCAGGTAGTACAGCTTGGCCCTTCTCACAATACCCTGCTTGACAACCTTGATATTTTCTATCAGGGGAGAGTGTAGCGGAAAGATTTTTTCAACACCTATTCCGTATGAAATTTTCCGTACCATAAAGGTCTCACGCGTCCCACCGCCGCGTCTTCCTATCACAATCCCGGTGAACAGCTGGATCCTCTCTTTTTCCCCCTCTTTTATCTTCATACTTACCGTGATCGTGTCTCCGACCCTGAAAGGGGGAATTTCTTTCCGGTACCCTTCTTCTACTACTTTTAATGCATTCATTTTATTCCTCCTCAATCTCAGAGAGTATTTCTTTGTCTAGTTTTGTATGTTCAACATGCTCAAGAAGGTCAGGCCTCATCATGAGCGTTTTCTGCAGAGCCTGTTTTCTTCTCCAGCGCCATATTGCCTTATGGTCTCCGGACAGAAGCACCTCGGGTACTTTCAATCCCCTGAACTCGCGCGGCCGCGTGTAATGAGGATAGTCTAAAAGACCCCATGAAAATGATTCATCCTCAACGGACCGTTCATCTCCAAGGGCCCCTGGTACAAGCCGGGTCACCGCATCGATGACAACGAGAGCAGCAAGTTCCCCCCCTGTCAGGACATAGTCTCCGATCGAGACCTCTTCGTCGGTCAGGGTCTTCACCCGCTCATCTATACCTTCATATCGTCCGCAAATAAAAACAAATCTCCTGTGCTCCCGGGCAAAGTCCTCCGCCATTGACTGCGTAAAAGGTTTCCCCTGCGGACTCAGGAGAATCACCTTCCGGGGCTCGCCGTCCTCTTTGAGAAAATCAACGGCCTTAAATATAGGCTCCGGCTTAAAAACCATGCCAGCCCCTCCGCCAAAGGGATAATCATCAACGGTCCTGTGAACGTCTGTCGTAAAATCCCTGATATTATACAGCTTCACATCGAGAAGTTTCTTTTCCCGCGCCCTTTTTAAAATACTCTCGTCAAGAGAGGCTGTCAATATATCAGGAAAGAGCGTCAGGACATCACATTTCATGTTCAGGACAACCAGACAATTCTAAGGAGAAGGGATTCCCCTTCTCCTTAGATATCATTAAATAAAATGTATACGGAACGTTTTCTATTTGCCGGATAGCCTACTCCAGGATTTCGAGAACACAGCGTTTGCCGAGTTTTGTCCCGGCTGCACTTAAAATGGTCCTCATTGCCCTCGCAGTCTTCCCCTGTTTTCCAATAACTTTTCCGAGATCACTCGTAGCAACACGCAGTTCAAATACAGTGGTCCTTTCACCATCTACCTCGGCAACTGCTACATCTTCCGGATTGTCAACCAGAGACTTTGCAATTTCCTCGATGAGAAGTTTCATAACGTCCACCTCCATTTGCATCTGGGCTGTTGTTTTTTACAGTCCTGAAATTTCCAAGAGTTTCTTGACAGTAGAACTTGGCTGAGCTCCGCAATCGAGCCAGTATTTGGCCCTTTCGTTATCGATCTTCACTTCAGAG
>Ga0209536_100007806_pt1 | contig 16176 bp, 15 predicted proteins | sample DeeMarSeWOR28_12_FD_187461 | JGI IMG/M metagenome (GOLD analysis project Ga0209536, IMG submission 187461) | Marine sediment microbial communities from White Oak River estuary, North Carolina - WOR-2-8_12 (SPAdes) (version 2) | ecosystem: Environmental > Aquatic > Marine > Intertidal zone >...
AATGTAGGAAACATATGAAAGAAATAACTAAGAGAACAGCTGCAAAAAAGATGAAGGAGACTAAAAAGTTTTTTTCATATCATCAGGTTAAAAAAGATTCCATCTATACCGAATTTGGATGGATAGAATCTGAACCTGTTGGGTGGACTCTCCGGCTGCCCGTACCGTATCCACAAGAGAACGGTCAAGAGGGCAAAAAGGGTGGCCAGCAGATCCGTGCGTCCTGATACGAAAGCCACCGACTCGGAGTGGACCGGATGGACCGCGAACAGTAAACCGCCCAGCAGGGGCCCGCCGCCAGGCGGCAGAACCAGGTTAAGCAACTGAAAAAGGAGGAGGCTGTTGATGACGTGAAGCAGAACGTTGGTCAAATGGTAGGGGAAGGGGGAAGGCTCGTCCAAAGAGGAACTGATCCACATGCTGATAAGGGAAACGGGTCGGTAGTACCCTGTTGGATTGTCCAATCCCTGAACCCCAATGGCAAAAGGAGCCTGAACAAGGGCTCCGATGCCGCCTTCCTCCACAACCTTCTGGGCATAAAGAACGATCGGTATATCATCCCATACCAGTTCGTGCCCCAGTGTTGGGGAAAACACCAGGAAAGCTGAAAGTGCTATAAGGACAGCAGCCATCGTCGCGGGTTCCCAACGCAGCACCAGCCTCCCGGATCTCTCTTTATTTCCAGGCACGGCAGCCTCTTCCCTCCAGTATAATGGCAGGTAAACACAGATGGGTTCGGGCATGATGGATCGACCCTGAAAAAACGTCAACGGATCTTAAAAACACCAGATGAACGCCCTCCGAACCTCATTTAAGGAACTTTCAAACCAACGATGGCCCTCCTGGTCGGTGCCCCGGACCATCCCGGCACAGCATCGCCATGCCTGTTTCGTCAAGTGTGATCCACTTCCCTCGGCACCCTTTCCCGGTTCTGATCCTGCCGCCGGGAAAGCCTACCACTTTCCACTGCAGTTGGCCAACGACTCATCTGCTCCCCGGCACGAATGGTCCACCTTTGCGGGATTCCATGACTTTGGCGGCAAGCAGGGGATCGGTGAGACCCAGATCCCGGATCAGATCATCGGCTTTTGCTTGTCGGCCACCGGTGTCGAGGGAGCGGACAAGACCCACCCATGCCTCGTGAAGGGAGCGATCGGCCGCCAATGCCGTCCTGAAAGCTCGCTCTGCTATGGCCGGCCGGCCGGTATCCAGCAGGAACCATCCCAGTTTCAGAGCCGCCCGCCAGTTCCCGGGGTCGACCTGGAGCGCTTTCAGAAAAGCATCCTCAGCCTGGCCGAGCCTGCCCACAGCAAGGTAGGATTCGCCGAGCCCCTCATACGCTTCCGTGAGGCCGGGTTCACGCCCGGCAGCAGCGTTGAACAGACGAACGGCTCTTGAAAACTCCCCATCGCGGGCAGCAAGGACCCCGAGACCCACAAGGGGCTTACCTGAAGACAGGTTTAGATCGGCTGCTCGCCCATAAGATGCAACCGCCTCTTCGGTCCTGCCCAACGCTGCATAAACATTCCCCAGATTCAGCTCAGCCTCCCAGTCCGCGGGATCGTTCTTCAGTACCAACCGGAATTCTTTCAAAGCCTCCTCATACCTTCCTGTTCTGTAGTACAGGTTGCCCCGGTTAAATGCCACGTCGGACCAGCCCGGTACAAGGGCAGCGGCTCGCTCATAGGACTGCAGAGCTTCCTCCTGATGTCCTTCCCTTGCCAGAGCCACACCCAGGTTAAGGTGAATAGTGGCGAAATTGGGGTTGGTGTCCAACACTTTTTGAAACAGGCTTATTTCGTTTCTCAGGGGGCGGGTATGAAAGGCCGCTCCGGTACCCAGGATCAGAATTAGGGACAGAGCCAGGTATCTGACATGCTTCCGATTCGTAACCCTGTCGGACAGGGAAGCTGTGAGCCCCCCGATGATCATGACCAACCCCACGGATGGGATATAGGCGTATCTTTCTGCGGCGGCGACCTGTCCTAGATTGAAGAGTCCAAGGACGGGCAGTGTGAAGATCGACCACCAGAGCAACCCCTGACCTGCTTCCCAGGAACATTTCCTGAGAGCCCAGACAACCAGAAGAACGAAGAAAGCTGCGGCCAGGATCGTTGTCCATTCGAAAGAGAGGTCGCTCCCGGCCCATAGGAAACGGTTGGGAAAGGGTAAAATGGCCAACCGCATGTTTACCGATAAGACCTTCAGCATCCTGGATAACCCGTCAGGGGGCAAGAGCACACCGGCTTTGACTGTTCCAGCAGCCCCCGACGCACTTTCATGGGTAAAAACCGCCCATCTGAGGAGAAGGACCGCAAGGGCCACGGAAGCAACATAGGAAAGATTGACAGCACTGCCCCAGCCGGGACGCTTGCGGCCAAGTATGGTCCAGCTGAACAGGACTACCGGCAGCATGAAGGCAGTCTCCTTTGTAAGACATGCCAGGAAAAAGGAGACCATGGCCCAGCTCCGGAATAAGGGTTTAACGTGTGTTGGATCGACTTCCAGGTAAGTCCAGAGAATGGCCATGGGCAGTAGCAGAGTCAGAGCCAGCAGATCCATCCGGTTGGAGACACCGGCCACAGCTTCGGCATGCACAGGGAGGACAGCAAAGAGCAACGCACCGGCCGCGGCCCCTGTGTCGCGGCACAGGGTCCTTTTTAAAAGGAAATAAACGAGGACCGAATTAAGAGCATGAAGCAGGACGTTGATCAGATGAGACAGCCAGGGAGCGCCCCCTGTCAGGGATACTTCCCCCAATAAGGTTGCCAGCATGACCGGACGGTAATACCGGGCGCTGCCCATGGTTTTAACGTAAAAGCTGGTGTTAAAAAGTCCCCATATATCTCCCGTGGACAAGGCCTCCCTGACACGGCCTATGAGGTAAGGGTCGTCCCACACATATCCGTAGCCAACTGTACACGCGAAGGTGACAACGGCGGTGATAAAAACAGCTGCCCCGAGACTGCGGTTGGAAATGAACTTTCCCGGCACTGATTCTCCCTGGGAAATTGCCTCTGGCTTAGTTTCGGCCTGGATCTGGGCCGTGGTCCTTCCCATCATTTCCTTTTCCATTCCCCTAAGCATGGCATCAACAGGCACCTCCCCGCCCAGCCGCAGGGAATAGTCCTGACCGCCTGTCTGAGCAGCATCCTCTTGCCGTCCGCGGCCCAGTGGCCCTGGTCCAGGGATTCTCTGACAAAGGGTGTCACCCCTGTCAGGCAGACAAGAGTAGCATGGGATGGGATACCCGATGGCCTACAAGGCCTTATTGGTGGCCAGCATCCCCGTTTTAACCCAAAGCGTCAAAACGGTATCTCCCCAAAATCATGGAAACTGTAGAGTTCCCTGGACCTCTGAACATCCAGGGCTATCTGGTCGGCAAGTTCTTCCGCACGGGCAAAGGTATGCTGCTCCCTCAGCCTTTCGAGAAAAGCGATGGTGACGTTGGCACTGTAAAGGCTTCGATCCCATCCGATGAGATGGGCTTCTACAGCGAAGGAACCGTTCCCGAAGGTGGGCGAAGTACCTATACTTATGGCCGCCGGCCCCGCAATGAGCTCCTGCTTCCTGCCCGCTTCGCCCCTGTTTGATCCTTCTGTCACGGAGTTCTGGGCCGTGCGGTAGCCTCCGGCATAGACCCCCTCTCCAGGAACCCGGATGTTGTGACAGTCGAGGTTAACGGTAGGGAAGCCCAGCTTTCGCCCCCTACCGACACCCTTCACAACGGTACCCCGGACGAAGTGAGGTCTTCCCAGGAGTTTACCGGCCTCAGCCACATCACAGGCAGCAAGGGCTCCACGTATCCTCGTACTGCTGACCGGAAGGCCGTCTATCAGAAAGGGATCGACCGCAAGGACCTCAAAGCCCAGGCGTAAGCCAAAAGAACTCAGCACGGTCATATCACCTGCCCGGCGATGTCCGAAACGCCAGCCCTCACCGGCGACAAGCGACCTTATCCCCAACCGCTGAACGAGAACATCCTCCACAAAATCAGCTGGCGAAAGGAATGCCATCTGCTTGTCAAAATCGAGCACACAGGCTGAATCGAAACCGAAACCCTCGGCGATGAGCAGCCTGTCGCGGACCGTCATGAGAGGTTCAGGTGCCGTGTCCGGACTGATGACAGCGGCAGGATGCCTGGTAAAGGTGAGAAGGACTGATCTGAGCCCCTGCTCCCGGGCCCTTTTCAAAGCTGTATTGAAGATCAGTTGATGTCCCCGGTGGACACCATCAAAATTGCCCACTGCCAGAACACAGCCGTCCGATGGATCATAGGTGGCATCAAGATCGGTGAAAATTTTCAACTTGCGGCTCCCTCAACCCTAAACCAGCACTGGTCCTGGCTTATAAATTTTGGTTTATCCCCTCTGTGGCCTCCCCTGCGTTTCACCGCCTGGGCACTCATTTCAAGGTTCTCCATCAGGCTTCAAGCTCCAGGACACATTCCCACGCCCCCTCAACATCCCTGAAAAAACGTACTGGTAAAAGTTCGTCAGCGGTGAGCGCCTCCCGGCACCTGTCCATGGAGGTGAGATCGACGCGGATAGCAAGTCCGCAATCGCTGGAGATCTTTCGGGGCTTCATGATCGTCCTGTGCGCGATACCGGCCCTCTCCAGCGATTTTTCTGCAGAAAGGGTCAAATGGGTTGTCGGAAAGACAATGACCAGTTCCGGCTCAGGCACCTCTCATCTCCACGACTTTCCGCACGCCATCGACCAGCGCTGCTATATCCTCACCGGTGTTGAAAAGACCGGGGCTTACCCTCACCGTTCCTTCCGGCATGCTCCCTATGGTCAGGTGGGAAAGGGGGGAACAGTGAAGACCGACGCGGACCTGGATCCCCATTGTCTCCTCCAGAAACCCCCCTACCTCGGCCGGATCCAGGCCCTCCAGACGGAAAGACACGACGGCCACCTGAAGCCCAGGGTCGCATGGACCGAAGAGGGTTATGCCCGGCACTTCCCTTAAACCACCTATCAGGAGATGGAACAGCTCTGTCTCGTGACGCCGAATATTCTCCAGCCCCTTCTCTGTGATATAGCTCACGGCCTCACCGAGCGCCGCGATCCCGGGGATGTTGGGGGTCCCGCTCTCGTAACGCTCAGGCAGCAGACCCGGCTGACGGCGGAGCGTAGACTGCCCGCCTGTTCCCCCCTCGAAAAGGGGATCAAGGACTAGATCGGGAGCTATGTACAGGAACCCGGTCCCGGAAGGTCCGTACAGGGACTTGTGCCCAGGCACGGCAAGCATATCGATGCCTGAGGCAATGACATCAATGGGAAGGACCCCCGCTGTCTGGGCTGCGTCAACAAGAAGGCGGGGCCTCTTTTCTCCCCGCGATCGAAGCCCGCTGCTGACTTCCTCCACCGGCTGGACCGTGCCTGTGACGTTGGATGCGTGGGTCAGGACCACCAGGGCTGTATCGGGCTTTACGGCATCTAGAATGGAGGCCGCCGTCACGATGCCCTGCCTGTCCGCTTCGACCCGGGTCACAGCGACGCCCTGTTCATCCTCCATCCGGGCCAGGGGCCGCGCGACCGAATTGTGGTCCATGGATGTTGTGACCACATGATCCCCCGGGGCAAGGAAACCGGAGATGGCGATGTTCAGCGCAGCGGTGGCGTTGCAGGTGAATATGATCCTCGAACTGTCCCGGACACCCACAAATTCGGCGACCTTTTCACGCGTCTCGAAAAGGACCCTCTCACTCCTGATACCAGCGCTGCCCCTGCCGGGGGTCGCGAGGAGTTCGGTCGCGGCCCAGACCATCTTTTCTATGACACGATCCGGTTTCGGCCAGCTTGTTGCCGCATTGTTAAGGTATACCACTTGCTCATTCATTGTGATCTTCCACGCATAGGGCACAGAAGGGATCGGGAGCCTCATAGTTCCCTGCAAGGTGGTAAACAGCCCCCCTGCAGCCTCCCTGGCAACGATCCAGATAAAGGCACGAGGAGCAGGATCCGGGAAGGGAACCGACCTCCCTGCGGATACGCTTCCTTATCTCCGATGCCCAGACAGCATCCAGTTTATCCCGGTTGAGATCCCCCATGGGGATCATCAGTGTCTGGCAGGGGTAGATCCTGCCCACAGGGTCGATGAAGACGATGGAGTTGGCCGCCTCACAGCCTCTCGGTTCAATGCCTCCAAGGCCGAGGGCTTTGGCCAGAATGAAATCGTGGACCCTGACCTGGTCTGGGCGCAATCGCCCCTTTACAGATTCCAGTTCGGACAGGAGCTTTCTGGTAAGTTCCCCGGCACCGGGGAAAGCATAGGAACCTTCGGCTTTGATAACACCGGCCGGCCGGTTTGGCAAGGTGAGCCCGCAGCCGGTCCTGGCTGCTGTTTCAAGGAGGGGAAGGAGGTCAGCCATTTTCCCTCTTCGAGGGAACCAGCTGAAAGCAGCCTCTTCAGGTGTCAGGCCCAGAAATGAGTCATCGGCAAGAGATCGAGCCTCATGGGGCCCGTGAACAGGGAATTCCCACCGTTTGGCCATACCCATGATGAGGTTCTGGTCGGGTTCGCGCCATCCACGGTACACGATGACAAGGGATACTCCATCCCACGGAAGACCGAAAGGGGGCAACTGACCGATGCGCTCGATCTCCAGAGTCAACGCCAGAGGGCGGCAAGCGCGGATCGAATCGACCAACTCAAGGTTAGCAGGGTCACCGGGCCGCCAGTGGATGCGGATGGGAAGGTCAAATTCCATAAATGCATCTCAAATCTCAGATCCCGTAGGCTCACTCCCCTCGAGTTCCGGGTTCCGGGTCTGTATAATTTTCCCGTTTCGCCGATTCTCCTTATCCTCCCGCCGGGACATTTTCTTCCATGCCCCCATGCTCCCCTTCTCCCGGGCGCCTGACACTTCTTCCCCGCGTCTGCATGTCGCCGCGTCACCGTGTCTCATGCCGAGCATTCTTCGGGGTCATCAGGCACCCAGCAATGGGGATCCGGGCTGTCGAAGCTGCCGGTCATGGCAAACGCTCTGGCCGAGCACCCCCCCAGGCAGTCCTCGTAGCTGTCGCAGCCCGAACATTTCCCGGTGGGGGTCTTTGACCTCATCTTCTCGAGAACGGGCGAATCGAACCAGACACGGTCGAAATCGTCCTCCAGGATGTTGCCGATGGTTACAGGGATAAAACCGCACGGGGAGATCCCGCCGTCGGGCTCAATGTGAAGGCTCAGCTTACCGCAGGTACTGCCCTTGACGGCTCCATCGGCCTTGTAGCCGGGAATGGCGGCCATGATGGGATCGTCAAAGGATATGACCAGGTCGGACAGGCTGTCCCGGACTGTGAGAGCTTCACCATAAAAATCACCCCACTGGGATGGCGTCAGGTCCAGGTGCCCCATGTTGACCTGCCCCATACCCGTGCACTTGTAGTTGTGCAGGTACAGCGTCCTGGCACCGTGGTCCCGGCAAATGTCCACCATGCCCGTCCAGTTGTCCAGGTTCATCCTATTGATAACGCAAGACACAGTGCTTTGAACGTCTGCCTGCCTGAGATGGTCGAGGGAGTTCAGGGCCCGCGCAAAACTCCCCGGCCTGTTTCTGAACAGATCGTGTGCTTTTGGGTCGGGACTGTCGATGCTGACACCCACACTGTGAAAACCCGCGGCGGCGATCCTGACCGCCGCGTCAGGGTCCAGAAGCCATCCGTTTGTGTTCATGGTGACCTTCAGGCCGCGGGAAACAGCATAGGCGGTGATATCGTAAAGGTTTTCGAGGAGCAGGGGCTCACCACCGCCGAAATTGATGAAAACGACACCCTTATCCGCGAGCAGGTCCACTACACTCCTGATCTCGGATAAAGGGAGCAGGGCCGTTTCCAGTTTACGGCTGTAGCAGTGTGAACAGGCGAAGTTGCACCGGTAGGAAAGGGACCAGTTGACGGTCACCGGCGCCGAAAGAAGGTCTCTATTCTTCATTGATAAGACCCTTTTCCATCATCTCATCGATGAAGGCGTTGGCGTCCTCCTTAAGGGTATCCGCATCGACATCGAACATCTCCAGCAACCGAACAGCCAGCGAGCCGCGGTCCAGGCTGCCGTCACACAGCTTCCAGATCTCACCGCCGAGCAGGTTGAGCTGATGCATTACCCCACCGGCAAGAATGGTTACCGTCCCCACATCCACAGCCTCGGCGTCCTCACCTGTCCGCGAAGGGTCCTCGAGGACTTCACGCACGTGGGCTTCCCTGTGGGACTCCACCCTCCAGTTGACATCGGGGTTTCGGGATAATTTTTTCATCAGAAAATCCTCTAATTGATCGAATCCAGGATCTGATATCCAAGATCCAAAATCCAAGCTCAACGCTTGATCAACCATTCTAAAATACACTGGATCTATCGGCATTTTTCATTTCATACCTGGCCTTTTTCTTGGATCTTGGTTCTTGGATATTGGATATTCTCATGTTTTTCTATAGAATCTCACGATCCCGAAGCAGAAGACCAGTCCGAACAGGACGGCCGCCTTTCCGTAGGGTGTGGGCCCGGCCGAGGTGCTGACGATCCCCCACTGATGAACCAGGCCTCCTGCCACGATCATTCCGAAGACAGCCATGGAGGCCTCCGCGGAACCTTCCCCCGTCAAGACCACCTGCCTGAAGGGGCAACCGCCGGCCAGGACCGACGCGAACCCAACAAGGCCCATGCTCATGAAATTCCAGAGATGATCCGGGTGGGAACCCGGCTGATCCAGGACACCGAAACGGAAGAAACCGAAGGACACATTAACCGCCAGCGCCGCGGCCAACAGGACCACGAGTCCCCTCATCAGGCTTGCGTCCCTCGCAAGGAAAAGGTTCGAAAAACTCCCCGTGACGCAGAAACGCGACCGTTGGGCCAGAACGCCGATGACGATCCCGGCGCCAAGGGCAACAGCGAGGGGGGCCCTCTTGGCCGCGGGACCTGTGGGACCTGAGAGGAGTATCCCGCCGGTCGATAGCACCAATAGCAGAACAAACAGGGCAGGGACCACGAGGCCCTGGTAGGCCCCTGCCCCCTGTCCGGGTGAGCCAAGGTCGAGACCCCCCCGGTAATACCGGATCCCCACCCAGACACCTCCAGCAAGACCGAAGAAACCGGCCACGGCAGTAAGATCTCCGGCCCCCAGCCGTAGCATCATCTTGATGGGGCAGCCCATAAAAACAGAAGAACCGACGATAAGGAAAAACCCGAGGACGAATGCCAGAACCGGGTAAGCCCCCGATCTTGGGCGGACCTCCCTGCCAAGGAGGGCCGATAAAAACGCACCGATGACAAAACCCGCCAGTTCAGGCCGGAAGTAGGCCATGCGGAGGTTGTGATGAAGCCCCAGGCTGCCGGAAAGGTTTTCCATGAAACAGGACACGCATATTCCCGAATTGGCCGGGTTCCCCCACAGTGCCAGTGCGGCTCCCAGGCCTCCAAGGGACAATCCGCTGCCCGCGATCAGGATGACATCTGAAGGCAGCTTCCTCATTCGCATCCTCCGGCCATCTGTCGCCTTAGAAAATAGGCCGTCTTGAGAAGTTCCTTTCCGGAACTGTCCAGATCCCGTCTGGTCCGGGCCGCATCGAGCTCAGCCATGACCTTCCCCGTCAAGGCTTCGATGCGCTTACCCAGGAACATTACGGACCTTTCGTCCAGGTAATCCGGCTGGAGCCTGACAGCACGCGCGAAGTCCAAAAGGGCCTCCCCGTCCCGGCCCTGGGCTGCCGCGTTACGTGCCGCAAGAGCCCAGACCTCATGACGTCCCGGAAAGCTCCCTTCCAGTTCCTGCAGGAGAGGGTCCGGATCACCGTTGGAATCGGTGATCCTGCGGGCCTCGTCCAGGAGAGTGTGAAACCTTTCCATGTCCGGGCCGGCAACAACCTGGACCTTCATGTCGGCAAGGGATCCCTCTATGACCGGTACTGTCGCCGAACGGGCCAGTATGAGCACGCCAGCGGCAGCGCACAGAACGGCCAGAGCTTCAGTAAGTCTGTTGATGAGAGTTCGGTTCATAATAAGAAACCCGCTCGTTATCCGTGACAAGTTATCGGTGATCGGAAAAATCAAATTACGAATTACGTATTACGAATCACGGCCTTTAAAACTTCTGATAGGGCGGCATATTCGTCTTTCTGGCCATCTCGCGTACCCTGTCAAAATCCGAATCGGTGATCGGTACGAACCCGTCCACCCCGGCCCGGCGAAGCACCGACAGGATCTCACCCTCTACCTCTGCTGTATCCCCGGGCAGCAGGTTAAATAGAAGGGAACGGATCCTACCGGCAACATCCGGACTCACATCAGGACCTACACCAAAGACACAGTAAGGGATGGGATCACCGCGGGCAAGGAGCCTCATATCTTCCTGTCTGATCCGGTTGTCCCGGACCATCAGCTCCAGGTCAAGGAGGGGCACGGCAGCAGCGTCATAGGTACCGAACCAGACTCCGTAAACAACCTTTTCGTGCTTGTAGGCACCCCAGGGGATGGCGTAGTACTCGAGATCCAGTTCAGGATCGACACCCGCTTCGATCAGCAGCTCATACTGGGTCAGGAACCCTGTCGGAGCCAACTGGGGTCCGAACGCCATACGCTTGCCAGCCAGATCCGCCAGTGTCTTGATGGGGCTGTCTGCCCTGACGATGATCCCCCCTGCGCTCCGGTATCCCATGCTGCCCCTTTTCTCTCCCGCAAGGGGTTCGAGACCCTTCTCATGCATGATCACATAGAGGAGCGAGTTGGAATGCACGATGTCCAGGTCGCCTCTTTCGAAGGCTTCCGGCACCTCGAAGGTATTCAGGTAGACCGCCTCGAATGGGATACCGGATCTGTCCTGCAGGTAGCGGGTCAAAGGTTCGAACCGGGCCCGCGTCTCTTCGATGCTGTCGCAGATCATGTATCCGATGCGAAGGGGTTGCACGCTGATGTCCGCTTCTTTATGACCCGACATATCAGTTGATGGCTTGCAGGAACTCACTGAAATGACGAGGATTACGAATATAAGGTAGGTCAGCTTGATCTCAAATCTCATATCTCAGATCTCAATATACTCCTGAAGATGGAAAGTGGAATAGGGAATTAAAATATTGCAGTTCCTTCTCTATTCTATATTCCCTATTCGTTATTCCTGGATGATTTTCAAATAAGATCCTTCTCCCTCAACATATCCAGCGCCACCCCCCTGACGCCCTCACCCGCCTGGACCCGTTCATCAGCCTTTTCCCAGTCGGCCGGTCCCAGTCTTCCGGACAGGGTATCCATGTACCGCTGCACCAGGCTGAACTCCAGCTTTTGCCGGGCATCGCTGCCCATGACAAGGACGAAGCTCCGTCCCGGCGCACCAAGCACGCCTCCAAGCATTCGGACGCCTTCCGGAAGATCCTCCGCAGCTCCTGCCGGTACAACAGCCATGGGAAACTCCCTGTTTCTGACCCACTCGACACATCGAGCCAGAGAGTCTGACCGGACCAGTTCTACTTCCCGGCCCAACTGCTCTCCGAAATAGCAGGCGACGACCTGTGCGGCAAGGTGAGCCTGTGGCAGGTCGCTGCCGGTGTATCCGATAGGTACAGGCTTACCCATGTTATGTCCTTGAACAGAGACAGGGAGCAGCATGAAAAAGACCAGCAGGATGGATCCTCTAGATGCCAATGGGAACATTCTCCGTATCAAACACCTGTCACTGCCTTTCGGCGGTCGCGGGGAAGACAATGTGCGGGAAGACCTTCCCCGTCGGTCAGGGGCCGCAAGCTGCTTCATCAGAATCTCCCGCACAGGGAGCAAGTTCCTCCCGAAGACGGCTTATGATCTCTTCCCTTTTACCTCTCGAGGACACGTAGACCCCGAGGTTTGGCCCTTCCCGTGCAAGGACCACACAGCTGTGACGCACGAAAGCAGCACCGGTCAGGCCCACGAGGAAAAGGGTGCATCCTATCCAGAGGCCAGTCTGACCGGGATCACTGACGAACTGGAACCCGACATAAGGAAATCCGAATTTGTCCTCCCCGTAATCGGTGAGATAGATGCGGATCCCGTCGCTCACCATGGGATGATTCACCGAGATGTCTCCGGAGCGATCACCAGCGTCCTCGTAAGCGAGGGTGACCCTGGCCAGCACCTGACGCTCAGGCCAGGTTGCGTAAGCGAGGGGCACAAGGGAAAGCCCGCTGCCGCCGATCTCCTGATCTCTCCGGACCTCAACACGGGAACCATCCGTCCGGTTCCAAGATACCTGAAAATCCTTCCTGTCGATATCGAAACTCTCCAGCTTCATCAACCCCCTGATCCCCGCCACTTTAAAGGTGCCCCCCTCGTGGGTGGTGATGACTCTGACTTTGCGCTGCGAGTCCAGATCCTGGACGCCCAGCTGGACACTGATGAGGTTTGGCAGCAACGCAAGGTCGTCAGCGTGCAGCTCAAATGGCAGGGGACTGTTCCCTTTGGTCTTCCAGTTAAAGGCCGTAGCAGTATGATTCCCCACATGAACACGCTGGGTAGCTACGAAACCTGCAGCGGAACCGAAGAGGGAAAAGGCCATAATGAGCAGGATACTTCCATGGGTCAGAAGAGTGAACAGATACGAGGAGGCGCCCTTTGAGTAGACACGGCCTCCACCCCATCGACCGGGGCGAAAACCTGCTGATCGAAGGGCCGGGACCGCTCTTGACTCGGATTCCTCGGAGCCGGGGAGATGAAGGACCGCTTCCATCCCCATGGCTGTCCTGCCGGAAAGGGAGGCAAGCATCCCTCCAAGGCGGTTGGCCATGCAGGCAGCGAGATTGACCACCAGGACAGCCAGCAGGGAGGTGAACCACCAGGAGTGATAGAAATCGGTAAATCCGAGGGTGCCTGCCATACGGCTCCCGGAGGCTCCCACCATATTCTCCCAGGCCCTGATGTCCTCACCCCTCGGCAGAAAGGTGCCCAACGCTGACGCCACCGCAAGCAGGAGGAGGATCGTTGTGGTCAGTTTGATGGAGCCGAGGCGGTTGAGAAAGGTCTGCAAAAAAGTCTACCTTTCCGTGTCTGGTTTCCGTTGTCTGGATGGAACTTCGACCTGGTCCTGATCCTGGAAAGATCTTATTCCATATATTTCCAGGTTCAACACTTAACGTTCAATGCTCAACGTGCAGGGAGTCAGGTATGGCTTGCTGGTCCAGATCCGGGTAGTCCAGGAGATGGGCACTGGCAGGAATGAGAATCCAAACAGTGACGCATAATGGCTTTTCCTCCCCTGTTCCACATCCTTATCGACATTTTTCCGTCAACGGTCACCACCGACAATAATCTGTCACCAATGACCACAAAAATACAGCCTGTAACCTGATACGGGAGAAAGCCGTTTAGGGTTACAAAAAGCCGTGATTGATGACTCGCGATTCGTGAATTGTCAGACACTTTTGATCCTGAACGCTTTTTTGACTTTTCGAATCACAAATTACGAATCACGAGTCACGAAGACCGGGCAAAGCCCCTTTAAAGGGGCTTTGCCCGGTCCTCCCCATCCCTGATGATGATGATGGCAGAATCGCTCTGAACCGGACATTTTGTCTCGCAGATACCGCACCCGATGCAGAGGTGATCGATGACCCTGGGCTGTTTGACCACAGCGGCTCCCTCCGGACCGGGCATCAGGGCATCGTCGAATACGATGGCTTTTTGGGGGGTGGGACAGTGCTCTTCACACACGATGCACTGCTCCGGCTTTACGAAGGGGATGCACCGGTTTTTGTCAATGACCGCGGTCCCGATGGTAACCCTTCTCTTGGTGTCAGGATCGAGATGGGCGATGGCGCCCGTGGGACAAACCTGGCCGCAGAGAGTGCAGGAATATTCGCAGTAGCCGATCCTGGAAATGAGCCGCGGCGTCCACATCCCTTCCATGCCTGCCTCGAAAAGGGTGGGTTGAAGGCCGTTGGTCAGACAGACCCTCATGCACTCACCACACCTGAGGCACAGGGCCAGGAAGCGGTCCTCTGAAACCGCGCCGGGAGGTCGGATCAGCGTTGCGGGGAGGCCGTCAGGACGGGCAGTCCGGCCCATGGCCAATGGAAGGAAGATCCCCGCCCCCGCTGCCCCCAGGAAAGCCCGCCGGCTGAGAGGAAGACAGGGTCCGGGGTGTTCCAGGGCCCTGGAAGAAACACGGTGACTGATGAGATGGTCACCGCATGAATCCACGCAGTCATAGCATAAAATACAGTCACGCTTCCTGATGGATCTTAGATGCTCACCCTCGATGGCCCCCATCCGACAGGTTGAAGGACAGTTTCCGCAGGCTGTGCAATCTGTGCGGTTGACCGTTAGGCCAAGGGGGTTTCTGGCAGAAACGATCCCCAGAAGTGCCCCCAGGGGGCAGAGGTTCCGGCACCAGAACCTGCGCTCGACCAGTTCCAGGAACACGACAGCAATAAAAAGGCCCAGGAATAGACCCGTGTAGCGGAACGTGGGTAATTTAAAGGACAGGAAGTGATGGCTGACAAAACCGTAAATGGGTTCGCTGACAACGCTTACGGTCCCACCCATCCGCCAGGCGGTGTCGAAAAGCGCATGGATGGTTTTCTCCAGCGGATGGACGACACCCATGGCCAGGCTCCTGATGAGAAGAGACAGAGGGTCCAGAATGCCCGAGAGGTTGACCGCGAAGAGCGAGGCAACAAGCACGATGAGGAGGATCACATCCTTGGTCAGGTAGAACTTACCGGCCGGCCGTGGGGAGCGCTGGCGGCTCTGGCGGCCCACCAGGTCAAGGCACCCTCCCATGGGGCATATCCACCCGCAGAAAAGACGACCGAAAAGAACAGTCACGGGCAGGAGGATCAGGATCGGCCAGAAGAACCCTATGAGCTTTCTTCCGGCCGCCATGGCCGTTATGCCGACAAGGGGATCGATGGTAAAAAAAGCGTTTACCGGATAGGGGATGACATCCTCCCCGAGATAACGGGTCTGGAGGAAAAGATAGATAAACAGGCCTCCAAACACCCACTGGGAGATGATGCGGTATTTGCGCATTTGAGAACCGTACCGAAACTTTTTAATACGACGCTTTAGGTTCAATTTATATTCCGTATTCCAGACTTGAAATTCCAGAATGGGATGTGGTTGAAAATAAATGGGCCGTTTATTAGATCACAAAGTCAACAGATTGTCCGCTACAGCAGGGTGACAGGCTTTCGTGACACCGGATATGACACAAAGATTGAAACCAAAAGCTCAAGTCCTGTCACCGAATCATTTTATGCTTGGTTTTCAAGGAAGCGCCCGATTTAAGGGAACCGTTTTTTTCAACGAGATGAGGTTACCACGGCGTTCCTGCGCGTGCTCTGCGTTACAATTCTTAACAAACAGTGATCGGAATCAGGCTTCGATCATGCGGACCTTCGTGAGGTCCATCTCGCCCAGCCCCATTCGGTAGGCGGCTGTGACAAAAGACAGGTCACCGGGGTCGACCCCGAAAAGGGTGGCCCCGTAGGCGTCCAGGGCCACCGGATCGGTGCTGGCCGCCACCTTGTTAAGGATCCTGACATCTTCGAGACGGCCCCCTGTAGGCCCGTTCCTGACAAGGATCCTGGTGGCATCGAGGACTGTCAGGCTGGGATTGAGGACCGAAGTCAGATCCGCAAGTTTTTGCCCTATCCCCGAGTGGAAAGCTCCCCTGTTCCCGCCCATGAGACCCATGAGGTTCTTCATGCCCAGTGTCAGGCGGCTGATGCTGTGGTGCTTTGCAATGGGGATGTTGATGATGATATCCGCCTTCAGGGCCTCCTCGTAAAGGGGCCACGACCTGATCACAACGCCGAGGGGTACATCCACTTTAACGAACCTGTTTTCACGGATAAAATCGAGGCTGACACGCCGATCGGAAAGTCTGTTTACCATGTCCTGCATCCCGCTGGTGCGGTAGCACCTCCTGGCGTCGTTGCAGGTCCGGTCCAGGATGATCACCTTGGCCGCCCCGGATTCGAGGCACATCTCACCGACGGCACGCACAACCTCCGGGTGGGTGGTTGCACCCTGCTCAACCCGCCTGTCCCACCCTATGTTGGGCTTGACCAGGACAGTGTCCCCTCTGTTGACAAAACTGGACATACCCCCCAGTCCTTCTATGCATAAAACGGTGGTGGCAAAGGGATCTCCCCCCTCGGAAAGGGACAGTTCCGGGGCCTTTTTCTCTGCCCGTTCCGCTGAATGGGCCG
>Ga0209536_100007807_pt1 | contig 16175 bp, 16 predicted proteins | sample DeeMarSeWOR28_12_FD_187461 | JGI IMG/M metagenome (GOLD analysis project Ga0209536, IMG submission 187461) | Marine sediment microbial communities from White Oak River estuary, North Carolina - WOR-2-8_12 (SPAdes) (version 2) | ecosystem: Environmental > Aquatic > Marine > Intertidal zone >...
GAGTTCGACCTGTCGCAGGCCCGAGTGGCCGAATTGGTCGGGCGCGACCGTTCGACGGTCGCCAACGCGCTGCGACTGCTCAACCTCCCCCCGGTCGTGCAGGAGATGCTGCACGCGGGTCAGCTGACCACCGGTCACGCCCGGGCCCTGCTCGGATTGGCCGATGCGGACCGGATCACCAACCTTGCGCGCCGCACCGTCGAGCAGCAGTGGTCCGTGCGGGAGGTCGAGGATCTCGTGCGCGGAACGCGGCCGGTGACGCCGACCGGACGCCGCCGGGCGATGAAACCGCGCGCCCCGGAAGTGCGGCGGCTCGAGGAAACGCTCCGCCAACGCCTCCAGACCGACGTGCGCATCACGACCCGGGGGAAGTCGAGCGGCCGTCTCACCATCAACTTCTATTCGCACGACGATCTGGCCCGGGTGCTGGAGCTGATCCTCGGCGAGCCGTTCGCCGGATGAAGCGGCGCGGCGACAACGTCACCATCATGCTGCACCGCGACGGAGACGTGCACTCCCGATCCGTGCGCCTGCCCGTCTGGCTGTTCCGGACCCTGGCGGTGGCGGGCACCGTCGTCGGCGTGTTGATCCTGCTCGGCGTCGTGCTGTACACGCCGATCGTGCGAACCGCGGCGCGCGTGCCCGGCCTCAATCGCGAGATCGCCGACCTCCGTGCCGAAAACGCGAAGGTGACGGAGCTGGCGCGCACGCTCGAGGGCCTCGAGTCGCGGTACGAGCAGGTGCGGTCGATGCTGGGGGGCGACATCGTTCCCAGCCGCGCGCGCGAGGTCTCCCCCATCCCGATCGCCCGTCCTCTGCGCGCCCGCTACCCCGGCACCGCTGAGCATTTCGAGCGCGAGCCTTCCGTGCCCCGGCACTGGCCCGTCGACGGTCAGGGCATGGTGACGCGCGGTGTGTCGGTCGGTGAGCGGGGGGACGAGCCCCACGCGGGCCTCGATATCGCGATCCCCGTCGGGACGCCGATCCGCGCGAGTGGCGGCGGCGTCGTGGCGGACGCGGGTCGGGATGGGGAGTACGGGCTGTTCGTGCGGTTGACACATCCCGACGGTTTCGAGACCATGTACGGCCACGCGTCCCGGCTCCTCGTCGAACGGGGGGACTCCGTGACTGCCGGGGAAGTCATCGCCCTTTCCGGATCGACGGGCAGATCCACTGCGCCGCACCTCCACTTCGAGATTCGCCGCGATGGACGTTCGATCGATCCACAGACACTGGTGCAGGAGGGATACTGATCATGGCGGCGTTCTCGTCGGGCAGTGATCGCGTTTCGGATTCCGGCAAACACGGCTCGCGCGAGAGCGCGCTGTCGATCATCGCTCCCGGCGCCCGCATCACCGGCGAACTGGTCACCGACGGCGTCGTGAAGATCGAGGGCATCGTCGCCGGGACGATCCGCGCGCAGCGAGAGGTGCTCGTGGCCAAGGGCGGGCGCGTCGAGGGCGACATCCACACGCGCGACGTCGTCGTCGGAGGCGAAGTCGACGGCTCGATCTTCGCCGACGAGCGGGTCGAGGTCCAGCAGGGATCGACCGTGAAGGGCGACATCGCCACGAAGAAACTCGTCATCCAGGAAGGCGGCGAGGTCAACGGGCAGGTCCGCATGGGTGACCCGAAGGCCGTCGCCCCAACCGCCACGAGCAAGGCCTCCTGACGGCGCTGCGCCGCGCCACGCATGCCGCTCTCCACGCGTGAACTGGCGGAATACCTCGACGGGTACCTTCGGGTGCACGAGATCGAGGACTCGCGCAACGCGCTCAACGGGCTGCAGGTCGAGAACGACGGGACGCTGTCGTGCCTCGCCGTCGCCGTCGACGCCTGTCAGGTGACGATCGACCGCGCCGTCGAGCTTGGCGCAGGCGTCCTGCTGGTGCACCATGGACTGTTTTGGGGCGGCCTCGAGCCGCTCGTCGGGCGCCACGGGAATCGGGTGCGCGCGCTGATGCGGCACAATCTCGCGCTGTACTCGGCGCACCTGCCTCTCGACCTGCATCCGGAAGTCGGAAACAACGCCGTTCTCGCGCGGCAGCTCCAGCTGGCCGATCCGGAGTCCTTCGGGGATTATCTGGGCCACCGCCTGGGGGTGGCCGGCACGCTCCAGACGACCCGTGCCGGGCTCGTGGACCGTGTGCGACTCGAGTTCGGCGTCGAGCCGCACGTGATCGCCGCCGGTCCCGACCAGGTCCGGCGCGTCGGCATCGTATCGGGTGGCGGCGGCGCGATGATCGGCGATGCCGTGCGGGCCGGCGTGGACACGTATCTGACCGGGGAGGGAACGCACCACACGCACTTCGACGCGGAGGAGTGGGGCATCAACGTCATCTACGCCGGGCACTACGCCACGGAGACCGTGGGAGTGCGGGCGCTCGCGGCACACCTGGAAGAGCGCTTCGGGCTCCCATGGCACTTCATCGATCACCCCACCGGGCTCTGACGTCCACGGTGCCGGCCGTTCCGTCGCCCCTCTGTCCCTCGTGGGGTGCCGCCCTCTTGGCCGGTACCGTCCTGGTCGCTGCCTGTTCGTCGCAGCCACCGGCTGCGGTCGCGCCGACGCCTGCTGCAGCCGATACCGTCACGACCCTCGGTCGCACCCTGCTCCCCGATACGGTGGAGGCCCGACCGGTCGGGCCCCCGCTGCTGCCGCTTCCGGACACGGTGCCACCGCCCGATGCCGTGATTCACGCGGCCCGCGCTGTGACGGTCTGTGCCGGGGGGGACGTCATGCTGGGCAGCAATCTCGACACCCTCTGGGCGGCGCGCCGGGGCGTCGATCCACTGCCCGATCCCGACAGTCTCCTGGCCCCCGTACGAGCACTGGTGGCCGATGCCGACATCGTGCTGCTCAACATCGAGGGCGCGATCGGCGAGGGGGCGAGTCCGTCGAAGTGCCGCCGTGGATCCCGCACCTGTTACGCCTTCCGCCAGCCGGTCGAGGCGGCTGCGGCGCTGCGGCGGCTGCTCCCCCAGGGAGAGGTCGTCGGCAACGTCGCGAACAACCACGCGATGGATGCGGGGGCGTCCGGCTTCGAGGCTACCCAGGCCCACTTGGCGGTGGCCGGTGTGTACGTGACCGGCGCCGATAGCCTTGCAACGAAGGTCGCGACCGCGTCGGGAGACACGGTCGCCTTTCTCGGTTTCAGCACGGCACAGGCCGGGCCCGATCCGCGGGACCTGGTCGCCGTGCGGCGCCATGTGCAGCGTGCCGCGTCGGAGTCGGCGCGCCTGGTCGTCACCACCCACATGGGAGCCGAGGGGCGGGGTGCGCAGCGCACCCGCGATTCGGTCGAGACCTACCTCGGCGAAGACCGGGGCAACGCCGTCGCCTTTGCCCACGCGGCCGTCGAGGCCGGGGCCGCTGCCGTCATCGGCCATGGCCCCCACGTCCTGCGCGCCGTGGAGTGGTATCGAGGCGCGCCCATCGTGTACTCCCTGGGCAATCTGCTGACGTACGGCCCCTTCAACCTGACGGAGCCGATGAACCGCGGGGCGATCGCGTGCGTTGCCTTGGGTGCGACAGGTCAGGCGAAGGACGTGGTGCTGCGGTCAACGTGGCAGGTGCCACCGGGTATCCTGGCCGGTGACCCCACTGGCCGCGCCGCGATGTTGGTCGATTCCTTGAGCGCGCTGGATTTCCCCGCCACCGGCTCCGTGTCGTCCGGCGACGGGCGGCTCATCGCACCCGAGCCCGCGAAGCCGTTGCCCTCCCCCCGTCGATAGACGACCCGCCGCGTCACTCCCCGGCATCGGCGGCAGCGTTCGCCGACGCGATTGCGGCATTCCGGCGCATGGCCGCGGCGCCGGGTCGGCGCAGCGGTGTGTGGCCGAAGCGTCGGGCAAACTCGCTGTCGCCCATCCCGGCCAGGGCGGTGAGATCGAGCCACTCTAGTTCCAGCTGACGTTCCAGCCGCGGGTCCTCGCGCGGATGCGCGAAGCGCAGGTTCCACGGACAGACTGCCTGGCAAACGTCGCAGCCGAACACCCAGTCTCCCATCAGCACAGCCAGCTCCGACGCGATCGGTGCGCGATGCTCGATCGTGAGGTATGAGATACAGCGACGGCTGTCGAGGACACGCGGTTCCGGGAATGCCTGCGTGGGACAGGCGTCCAGGCAGCGCCGACAGCGACCGCAGCGGTCGGCCTCGAACGGTGCGTCCGGCGCGACGTCCAGATCCGTCAGGACGGACGCGAGGAAGCAATACGATCCGTACCTCGGCGAGATGAGCATCGTGTTCTTGCCGATCCAGCCGAGACCCGCGCGCTGTGCCAGCTCCCGCTCGGGAACCGGACCGGCGTCGACATACGGCCGTGCAATCGTCTCGGTGCCTCCGAGCGAACGGACGTAGTCCGCGAGGGCCTGCAGGGGCGCGCGAAGCGTGTCGTGGTAGTCCGCCCCTCGCGCGTACTTCGCGACGTGCCCGCGCCCGCCCGGCCCGGGTGTGTCCGCAACCATGTAGCTCCGGCTGACCATCACGGCGCGGGTTGCCCCGGGGACGATGGCTGCCGGGTAGCTGCGCCGGGCGGCCTGCCGGTGCATGTAGGTCATCGTCCCGGCGTGACCGGCGTCGAGCCAGCGTCGCAGCGCCGCGCCGTGCGGGGTGGGCTCCAGCGTGGCAATGCCCGCAGCCTCGAACCCGAGCCCGTGAGCGTGCGCCTTGATCCGTCGATTCCGCTCCGCCGGGGTCACACCCGCATGACTTCGCGCCGCCACCGGGCGAAGCGGACGACGTCCTCGAGCGGCGGGATGGCGTCCTCGTCACCGTAGGCGGTGTACATCCGCCACCGCATGTACTCGCGTGGCGGCAGGGGGAGGAACGGGGGGTGGCGGTACCAGGCGCGGGCCCTGAAGGCCCAGGCGGTTCGGACGAGGTCGATCGCCAGCCGCGGGTTGACGGCGGCCCGGAGCGCCAGACGCACGCCCAGGCTCAGCCAGCCACCCTGTCGGCTGGATCGAGGAGGATCAACGTGGTCGTGCAAGTCGTCTCGCTTCACGGCTCCGCGTGTGTGCTCGTCAATTGTGCCGGGCGTCGAAGGCCCCCGTCGGGGCGCCGACGAGGGTGCTGCCGATTGATCGGCCGACCGCGTGGGCCTTCGGCCCGTCCGGAAACTCACTCCGTCCCGTACATACTTGTATATTGGCCCGCATGTCACTCGCAAGGACCGAGCAGGCCCACGCGCTGTCCCACTACCGTAGCGAATTCCCGATTTTCCAGCGCCGGATTTACCTCAACACCTGTTCCCTGGGGGCGCTCTCCGTTCGGTCTCGGCGACTCGTGGAGACGTTCATGGACGAGTGGCAGGACCGGGGGGCCTCGGCCTGGTACGACGTCTGGTGGGAGCGTCTGGCCGAGCTGCGGGCTGGGTACGCGCGGGTCATCGGCGCGGCCCCCGGCGAAGTCGCGCTGCACGCCTCGATCTCCACGGCGACGGCCGTGTTGGCGGGGTTGCTCGACTACACGCGTCGTCCCAAGGTCGTCACGACGTCGCTCGACTTTCCGACGGTGAGCTATCAGTGGCTCGCCCGCCGGGCTGCCGGGATCGAGCTCGAGATCGTCGACAGTCCCGACGGCGTCACCGTGCCGGTCGACCGGCTGGTCGATGCGATCGACGAACGCACTGCCTTGGTCGCGACGTCGCACGTGTACTTTACGACCGGCGCGGTGCAGGATATCAGGACGCTGGCGGCCGCCGCGCATGCCAAGGGTGCGTACTGCTACATCGACGCCTACCAGAGTGTCGGTCAGATCCCGTTCGACGTCCACGACACGGGAGTGGACTTCCTCTCGGCCGGCGGCCTGAAGTGGCTGCTCGGCGGACCGGGGATCGTCTTTCTCTACGTCCGGCCGGACCTGATTCCCCACCTCTCGCCGACGGTGACCGGCTGGTTTGCCCATGCCCGGCAGTTCGATTTCGATCCACGCGCCGTGCGCTGGCACGAGGACGCGCGCCGGTTCGAGCAAGGAACGCCGGCGCTCGCGGCGGTCTTCGCGCAGCTCGGTGGCCTCGAGATCGTGCTCGAGATCGGTGTCGAGCGGATTCGTTCCGTGACGGCGGCGCTCGTCGAAGACCTGATTGGCCGGGCCCACGCCGTGGGCCTCGAGCCCCGGGTGGCGCCCGACGCCGACCGGCGCTCCGCCATCGTGACGATCCCGCACGAGGATCCTCCCCGCGCCGTCCAGCGCCTGGCGGACGCGGGGATCGTCGCCGATGCCCGGCCCGGCCATGTGCGTCTCTCTCCATTCTTCTACAACCTCGTGGACGACAATGTCTCAGCGATCGCAGCCCTCCGGGGATAAGGGCGTAGCCCGAAGCGGGCAGCGGGTCACGGCGGACGAGCGCCTCTTCGCCTCGCCGCACGTCGAGCCGGGCGCCTTTACGCAAACCGATCCGTGGCGGGTGCTGCGGATCATGGGCGAGTTCGTCTCCGGCTTCGAGGAACTCGCCGAAGTCGGCGAGGCCGTCACCATCTTCGGGTCGGCACGCGTGCGCCCCCCGCACCCCATGTACGACATCGCCGCGCTCACTGCGCGGCGTCTGGGCGAGGAGGGATTCACCATCATCACGGGGGCGGGCCCCGGGATCATGGAGGCGGCGAACAAGGGTGCCCGCGAAGCGGGCGCGCTGTCGATCGGGCTGAACATCGAGCTGCCGGAGGAACAGGATCCCAATCCATACCTCGACCGCACGGTGCATTTTCGATATTTCTTCGTACGGAAGACGATGCTGGTGAAGTACTCGGAGGCGTTCATCGTCTTCCCCGGAGGCTTCGGAACACTGGATGAGATGTTCGAGGCGCTCACGCTGATTCAGACGGGCAAGGTGCAGAACATGCCCGTCATTCTGTTCGGGAGCGACTATTGGGCGGGCCTCATCGACTGGCTCCGCAGCCGGCTCCTGGCGGAGGGCAAGATCGCGCCGGGAGACCTCGAGATCTTCCGGGTCGTGGACGATCCCGAAGAGATCGTCCGCGCGGTGCTCGAGGCACGACGACAGCGCAACGAATCCATCATTCCGTAACGACCGGGTTGGCCCCATGAACGAGGACACCAGAGACCGGAAACGCCAGCTTCTCGGCGGCAAGGCGATCAGTCCGCGGCCCATCCGAGGCGACGAAAGCGCGGCCGACCTGATCGAGAACGCGTTTCTCGCGTACAACGCCGGTCGCCTGCGGGAAGGGGCACACCTGTTCAGCGAGCGGATGCTGCAGTCCAACACGACAGTCGGACTCAGCCTCACGGGCGCGCTCACGCCCGCCGGTCTCGGGATGTCCTGTGTGATCCCCCTCATCGAAGCCGGCTTCGTGGACTGGATCGTGTCGACCGGTGCGAACCTGTACCACGATTGCCACTTCGCGCTCGGCCTCTCGATGCATCGCGGCACGCCGTTCGCGGACGACGTGGAGTTGCGCGAGCAGGGCGTGGTGCGGATCTACGACATCTTCTTCGACTACACGGTGCTGCTGCGGACCGACGCCTTCATCCGCAAGGTCTCCATGCAGGCGGAGTTTCAACGCGCCATGAGCTCCGCGGAGTATCACCATCGACTCGGGCGTTACGTGCGGGAGCGCGAGCGAGCCCTGGGACTGCAATACCGGTCGCTGCTCTCGACGGCGTACGAGTACGGCGTCCCGATCTACACCTCCTCGCCCGGCGATTCGTCGATCGGCATGAACGTGGCGGAACTGGCCCTCGACGGGCATGCCTTGCGCTTCGACGTGTCGGCGGATGTCAACGAGACGGCGGCGATCGTGCTCGATGCGAAACGGAGCGGCGGTCGCAGCGGCGTTCTCATCATCGGGGGCGGCAGTCCGAAGAACTTCGTGCTGCAGACGGAGCCGCAGATCCAGGAGGTGCTGGGGATCGAGGAGCGTGGCCACGACTTCTTCCTGCAGATCACCGATGCGCGCCCGGACACGGGCGGGCTCTCTGGTGCCACGCCGACCGAGGCGGTGAGCTGGGGTAAGATCGATCCCGACCAGATTCCCGATACCGTCGTGTGCTATCTCGACAGCACGGTCGGGCTCCCACTGCTCACCGCCTATGCCATGGCCCGTCACGAGCCCCGGCCGCCCAAACGGCTCTATGACCGACGCGAGCAGATGCTGGAACGACTGATTACGGCGTACCGGGAGGCCCGGACCTTCCGGGATGCCCGGGCGGCCGAAGGGTGGGCGCTGCCGGACGTGGACGGCACGACGCAGGCTTAAGGCCGATCTGGCCTCGCGTCCTCGCGAAAGGCCAGGCTTCGTCGGACCTCGAGGCGGTAGGCCTCTTCCTCGGCACGTTGGCGCTCCGGGCTCCATCCGAGCTCCGCCGCGGCGAATGGCACGATCGCGGTGAGTCGGTCGAGGACCTGATCCGGGGCCGCGTAGAAGAGATGGGTGCGTCGGATCAACAGGTCGGCCAGGGTGATCGCCATCTCGCGGCGCATGGCGTGCGCCAGCTCCGCCCAGATCGTCGTGTGGCCCGGGATGACCGGCTCAGCCAGCTGCGGATCGGACTGCGCGAGCCGGACCACCGCAGCCGACTCCCCTCCGTAGGTGTGCACGAGGTGGGTTGCGACCGGACGCGAGAATCCTTCGACGACCGTGGCATCGATCATCACGTCGAGGTTGCGTGCCTCGCCACCGGGCAGGGGTTCACGATCGGTGGGGGACCGCGGTGCCACCGCTCGCCCGTCGCGCTCGTGCAGTCGGGACGCGACGCGATCGACCACCTGTGCCGCCATCAGCCGGTAGGTCGTGAGTTTGCCCCCCACGATGGAGAGGAGCCCGTTGTCGCTCTCGAGAATCGTATGTTCCCGGGATGCGGCATTGGGGTCGTCCTGGTCGCTGTGCCGCAGGAGGGGCCGCACGCCGGCCCAGGTCGCCAGCACGTCCTCCGGGGCGAGTCTCGCATCGGGGAACAGGGCGTTGGCGGAACGCAGCACATAGATGACGTCGTCGGCGGTCGCGGCGACGTCGCCCGGCTCGCCGACCAGTTCGGTTTCCGTGGTGCCGATGTAGGTCACGGTACCCCACGGCAGCACGAACATGACGCGGCCGTCGATCGGCGAGGTGAAGATCACGGCCTCGTGATTCCCCAGCCGTTGCCGCGGGACGACGACGTGGACACCCTTGGTGCGCAGGAGCGTTGGCCGCCCGTCGGGTTCCCTGATCCGATCGGACCACGGGCCGGTCGCGTTCACGGTGACGAGCGCCCGGACCTGGAAGGAGTCCCCGGTGGTCAGGTCCGTGACCCGGGCGCCGTTGACGCGTCCGTCGGCGCTGTCGATGTGGTCGACGGTCGTGTAGTTGACCGCCACGGCACCGTGACGGTGGGCATCCCGGACGTTGGCGAGGGTCAGCCTGGCGTCGTCGCACTGGGCATCGTAGTAGCGGGCTCCTCCCACCAGGTCCCGCGCTCGAAGCCCCGGTTCGGCGTGGAGCATCCCCCGCTTGCTCAGCATCCGATGCAAGCGCACATTCCGGAAAAGGGCGAGGATGTCGTAGAGCCAGAGGCCCGCCTCGAGCTTCCATGCGCTGAGCCGTCCGCCCCGGTGCACCGGAAACAGGAAGGATCGCGGCCACACGAGGTGGGGAGCTATGTTGAGGAGGATCCGGCGCTCCCGACAGGCCTCGAACACGAGCTTCAGGTGCCCATGTTCCAGGTAGCGCAGGCCACCGTGCACCAGCCGGGAACTGCGGGAACTGGTACCCGAGCCGAAGTCGCCCAGTTCGACGAGTGCCGTGCGGATACCCCGCATGGAGGCGTCCCGGGCGATGCCCGCACCGGTGATTCCGCCCCCGACGACCAGGAGATCGAAGGGCTGGGTGGCGAGGTTCTGCAGGTTCGCCGTGCGGGTCTGTTGCGAAAAAGGAGCGTCCATTAGGTGTCAGCGGCAAGCGGTCGGAGTGTTCCGAGCACGTGGTTCCAGTGGCACGCCTCTCTGGTGCGACCGGGCACTCGGGTGCTGGACCTGGCGTGCGGGCAAGGCTGCAACGCCATTGCGGCGGCCCGCCGGGGGGCAACGGTCGTGGCCGTCGATGCCGATCGCGACCGCCTGGGGGACGCCGAAGCCGCCGCGCGCAAGGTCGGCGTGCCGGTCGAGTGGGTCCAAGCCGACCTCACGAGGGATCCGCTGCCCCCCGGTGCCTTCGATGTCGTGATGCAGTTCAACTTCCTGCATCGTGACCGTCTCCCCGACTTCCTCGCGGCCGTGAAGCCGGGCGGCTACTTCTCGGCCGAAACGTTCCTGGAGCAGCAGCGGGAGCTTGGCTGGGGGCCGACGTCCGATGATCACCTCCTCAAACGGGGCGAGATCTGGTCCCTCGTCGGGCGGTACGAAATCGTGCTGGCGCGAGAAGCGCTCGAGGTTCTCGACGGCCGCACCCGGGCCGTCGCGAGCGTGCTGGCTCGGCGGCCTCCGGAATGATGGACTCTCCGGGGCGTTCACCACAAGAGCGCTGCTAGCCGCTCCGTCTGCCCATCACTAGCTTACGGCATCATGCAGTCCGCACAGGGACGTCGGGTTGCAGTGGTTGCCGGATGCCGCTCCCCGTTCTGCAAAGCCGGCACGCTCTTGAAGGACGTGTCCGCCGTGGCTCTGGCCCGACACGCCGTCGTCGAGCTCGTCCATCGGGCTGCCCTGCGCGGACGTGACATCGACGAAGTGTTCTTCGGCCAGGTGCTGCCCAGTCCGCTGGAGCCCAACTTAGCCCGCGAAGTGGCGCTGCTGCCGCAATTCCCCGCCTCCATCCCGGCGGCGTCGGTCAATCGCGCCTGTGCATCGGCGAATGCGGCCATCGCCATGGGACACGATCAGATTGTGCTGGGGCATGCCCGGGTGGTGCTGGCGGGTGGGGCGGAGAGTCTCTCGGCCGTGCCGATTCTCCACTCCCGACGCTTCGCGGACCTGCTCATCGGCCTCAGCAGGGCGAAGAGCCAGGCCCAGCGCGTCAAGCTGCTGGCCTCCTTCCGTCCGCGGGACCTCGTCCCGGTGACCCCGGCGATCGCCGAGCCGTCCACCGGCGAGACGATGGGACAGTCGGCGGAGGCGATGGCGAAGGTCAACCGCATCTCGCGACAGGCACAGGACGCGTTTGCCCTGCGAAGCCATCGCCTCGCGCACGCCGGGACCGAAGACGGTCGGCTCGTCGCCGAGATCGCGCCCTTCTTCGGGCCGGGAGTGACGGAGCCTGTCACGAGCGACAACGGCGTGCGTGGTGACGCGAGTGCCTCGCAGATGGCGGCGCTCAAGCCCGTCGTCGACAGGCGATACGGAACGGTCACGGCCGCGAACGCCTCCCCGCTCACCGACGGTGCCGCCGCCGTGCTGCTGATGTCGGCCGACGCCGCGGCGGCACTGGGATACCAGCCGCTGGCGTTCATCCGTTCCTATGCCGTGACTGCGCTCGATCCGGCCGGCCAGCTGCTGATGGGGCCGGCGTATGCGATCCCGCAGGTGCTGGACCGGGCCGGCATCGACTGGAACGAGTTGGGGTTGATCGAGATGCACGAGGCCTTCGCCGCCCAGGTGCTGTCGAACATCCAGGCGCTGGAATCCCGTCAGTGGGCGGAAGAGCACCTGGGCCGCGCGACGGCGGTCGGCCAAGTCGATCCCGAGACGCTCAACGTCATGGGTGGCTCGATTGCCATCGGCCATCCGTTCGGGGCGACCGGCGCGCGATTGACGCTCACACTGGCGCATGAGATGCGGCGGCGCGACGTGCAGTTTGGGCTGATCTCGGTGTGCGCACAGGGCGGGATGGGGTTCGCGATGGTCCTGGAGCGAGCGTGAGTACCGCGGCCCTCACGGTGCGGATCGACCGCGGCGTCGGATGGCTCGAGCTCGACGTGCCAGGCGAGGCCGTCAACACGATCTCGCCCGAGCTCCGGAGCGATCTTGCGGAGGCGCTGGAGTCGCTCGCCCGCGACGGTGACGTTCGCGCGGTGGTTCTCGTCTCGCGGAAGCCCGGGTCGTTCATCGCCGGCGCCGACATCAACGCGTTCGTGGCGTTGCGTGGTCGGGATGAGGCGCACGCCCTGGTACGAGCGGGACAGGCCGCGATCAACCGCGTGGAATCGCTGGGCAAACCGGTGGTGGCGGCGATTCACGGCAACTGCTTGGGAGGCGGGCTCGAGCTCGCCCTGGCCTGCACGTACCGCATCGCGACCGACGATCCGGCGACACGGATCGGTCTCCCGGAGGTCCAGCTCGGGATCATCCCGGCCGCGGGCGGCTGCCAGCGCCTGCCCCGGCTGATCGGACTCCAGCCGGCACTCGACATGATCCTGGCCGGCAAGACGATCGCGGCGTCCCGGGCGCGACGCCTCGGAATCGTCGACGAGCTGGTGCACCCGTGCATTCTGGACCAGGTGGCCGAGCAGGCTGCGGGGCGACTTGCCGACGGCTGGACGCCTGGACGGAGCCGTCTCTCGGTCCGGCGGCTGGCCACGGATCGGAACCCGCTCGGGCGCCGCATGCTCTTCACGGCGGCGCGAAAGCAGCTGCTCAAGAAGACCGGCGGCCACTACCCGGCTCCCATGGCGGCTCTCCAGGCCGTCGAGCACGGGATGACCCATGGTGTGGAAGCGGGGCTGGACATCGAGGCCACGCTGTTCGCGGAGCTGGCCATCGGCGGGGTCTCGCGCAACCTCGTGCGGCTGTTCTTCGCCACCACCGCGCTCAAGAAGGACCCCGGTGTCCAAGGAGACGTCCCGCCGCCCAGGCCGATTGCCGGTATCGGCGTGATGGGGGCCGGTTTCATGGGCGCTGCGATCGGAGGCGTCGCCGTGCTGCGGGCCGGCACCGACGTGCGGTTCCGGGATCGTGATCTCCGCAGTGTCGGCGGCGGCCTGCGTGTCGCCCGCACGCTGCTGGACGAACAGTTGGAGCGTCGCCGGATCACGACGCATGCGCATCGCCGGCTGCTGTCGCTGCTGTCGGGAACCGATGGTTGGGATGGCTTCGGCTTGACCGACCTCGTGATCGAAGCCGTCTACGAGGATCGCGATCTCAAGCGGCAGATCTTCCGCGAGGTCGAAGCGCACGTTCGCGACGACTGTGTCTTCGCGTCCAACACCAGCACGATTCCCATCTCGCAGATTGCCGACGCGGTCGCGCGACCGGAGCGGGTACTCGGCATGCACTTCTTTTCCCCGGTCGCCAAGATGCCGCTGCTCGAGGTCATCGTGGCCGAACGCACCGCGCCGTGGGCGACCGCGACCGCGGTGCGCTACGGCCGGGAGCTGGGGAAGACGGTCATCGTCGTGCGCGACCGGCCGGGATTCTGGGTCAACCGGATCCTCGCGCCGTATCTGAACGAGGCCGGCCGCCTGCTTGCCGAAGGAGTGCCGGTCGAGGTGATCGACCGGGCCATGATGCGCTTCGGCTTCCCGGTAGGTCCGGTGACCCTGTTGGACGAGGTCGGGCTGGATGTTGCGCACAAAGGATCCGAGGTCCTGCACGAAGCCTTCGGTGCGCGCCTGCAGCCGACCGAGGGGCTCGTCCGGATGCTCGACGACGGACGCCTCGGGCGCAAGAACGCTCGCGGCTTCTATCGGTACGACGACGGCAAGCGACGCGAAGTCGATCTGGCGGCCTACGAGATCATCGGCGCCGGCGCGGACCCGGATGTCTCAAAGGAGGATGTCCAGGCGCGGCTGGTGTTTGCGATGTTGAACGAAGCCGTTCTGGCACTGGACGAAGGCGTCGTACGCAGTGCCCGCGACGGGGACGTCGGGGCGGTGTTCGGGATCGGATTCCCCGCGTTCCGCGGGGGACCGCTCCGCTACCTCGACGAGTTGGGCCTCGCCGATGCCGTAGACGTGCTCCGGGACCTGCAGCGCACGTACGGCGATCGGTTCGCCCCTGCACCGCGCCTGGTCGCCATGGCAGGTGCCGGTGAGACATTCCACCCATCGTCCTGACCCATACCGATCGGTCTATGCTCCGACGCACCTTTCTCTGGCTCAGCGAACAGTCCGGCGTCTTCAACTTCGTCAAGAAGAACCGGTTGGCGCGGCGGGTGGCGTCGCGGTTCGTGGCAGGGGAGACGCTCGAAAGCGCCGTCGAGGTCGGTCGCGCGCTGAACGCCCGCGGGATCACGGTGAGCCTCGATCTCCTCGGAGAGAGCGTCTCGTCGGCGGAGGAGACGCGCGCCGCACGCAACGAGGTGCTGCGCACGCTCGAAGCGATCGCGCGCGCGGAGATCGACGGAAACGTCTCGGTCAAACCGACCCAGCTGGGACTGGACATCTCCGCCGACCTGTGCGCGGAGAACATGCGCCAAATCCTGATTCGGGCGAAGGATCTGGAGATCTTCGTCCGCATGGACATGGAGAGCTCCGCCCACACGGAGCGCACGCTCCGGCTGTTCTACGACGAACTGCATCCGACGTTCGGCAACCTGACCGGCGTCGTGATCCAGAGTTACCTGCGGCGCTCCACGCGCGATATCGATGACCTCGTGGCCCTCGGCGCACGGGTGCGGCTGTGCAAGGGCGCGTACGCCGAGCCGCCCGAGGTGGCGTTCCAGGAACGCCATGAGGTGAGCGAATCGTTTGCGGCGCTGGCGCAGACACTCCTCGACCGCGGTACGTATCCGGCGATCGCGACGCACGATCCGGCGCTGATCGACCAGACGATCGCGTATGCCGGCGAACGGGGCATCCCACCGTCCCGGTACGAATTCCAGATGCTGTACGGGGTGCGACGCGACCTGCAGGACTCGCTCCGCGCCCAGGGATACAACGTGCGGGTGTACGTCCCCTTCGGGACGCATTGGTATCCCTACCTGATGCGCCGGCTCGCCGAGCGTCCGTCGAACGTGTCCTTCATGGTCGCCTCGCTCGCGAAGGAGACGTTCGGCCGCCGGTGATCGACGACTCGACGATCGGGGGGTACGAATCGGCGCACGATCGGCCACCGGCCTTCGAGGGCGCGGACGGCCGGGCGTATTCGGCCGCGGTCTACGTCGACGACATCCCCGACGAGCAGGGGCAGTTCGGTGGGGCCGTGCTCTTCGTCCGCTGGTCCGAGGCGGGCGACCGCCCAGACGGGCATCTCGAGACGCCGTACCTCGTCTTTGGCACGACTCCGGAAGAGGCAGGCGAGGGCATCCGCCGACTGAGCCTGCTCGAGGTGAAGCGCCAGCTGGATCGGGCCATCGCGGTGTCGCGGCCACCAAAGCCGGCATCGTAGTGGATCGCCAGGGCGTGGTGCTCTCCCACGCGGGAGGCAGGTATCGCGTTCACTGCGCCGACGGCGTCCTCGAGGCGTCGATCCGGGGGCGCCTGAAGCGCAGCAGCGAGCAGGTCCTCGTGGGTGACGTGGTGCAGGTGCAGACCCACGCGGATGGGGCGGTGACGATCGAGGATGTGCGGGACCGGCGATCCGTCCTGCGCCGCCGCACGCCCGGGAGGGCTCATGGGGTGCGGAATGTCGCGGCCAATCTGGATCAGGTCGTCGTGGTGGGCGCGGTGCGCACCCCGGACTGGGATCCCCACCTCATCGATCGGTTCATCGCAGTCGCGGCCGCCAACGCGCTCCCGATCGCCCTCGTCCTGAACAAGTGCGATCTCGTGGACGATTGCGTGGCCTTTGGCGCTCCCTACCTCCCCACCGGCTATCCGCTGGTGCACACCAGCGTGCCGGAACGTCGTGGGCTGGACGCCCTGCGCGATCTGCTCGCCGGACGCACGTCACTCCTGACGGGGCCGACGGGCGTCGGCAAGTCCAGCCTTCTCAATGCGCTGCAGCCGGGCCTCCGCCTTCGGACGGGCGCGGTGAGCACGAGATCGCGAGCCGGGCGCCACACGACGGTGTCCGCCGAGATGCACCCCTTCGCCTACGGGGGGTTCGTGGTGGACACGCCCGGCTTGCGGGACGTCGGTCTCTGGGGCCTGGAGCCCCAGGAGGTCGCGGAGGCGTTCGTCGAGTTGGCCGCCCACGTCGGCGCATGTCGATTCGACAACTGCCGACATTTGCAGGAGCCGGGTTGTGCCGTGGTCGCGGCCGTGGACCGGGGAGAGATCGCACCGTCGCGCCTCGAGTCCTATCGCCGGATGCTGGAAGAAACCCATGTCTCCGCCCGTCCGTGGATGCAGGGGCGGTTGCGGTGAGGTCCGCATGACGGACGACGCTCCGGCGCTCGTCGCGCCGTTTTGCGGCGTGCGGTT
>Ga0209536_100007808_pt1 | contig 16174 bp, 12 predicted proteins | sample DeeMarSeWOR28_12_FD_187461 | JGI IMG/M metagenome (GOLD analysis project Ga0209536, IMG submission 187461) | Marine sediment microbial communities from White Oak River estuary, North Carolina - WOR-2-8_12 (SPAdes) (version 2) | ecosystem: Environmental > Aquatic > Marine > Intertidal zone >...
CGTATTTAATGACATTATTGGATACCCGTTGGCTTATGGCAATTGGCTATGCGCATCCGACTTCGCGTTAAATCCTGCTTTTGAAGTCGGCATTCTTGGTGTTGATCTCGCCCAGCCCAATGTGTTGGTCGATGCACTCTGGCAATCATTCCGCCCCAATCTTGTCGCTGCTATCTCTACTCACCCTCCTCCACCAGACGCTCCTGCGCTACTCAATGACCGTACATTATTGAATAATGAACCTACTGCTTATGTATGCCAAAATCATATCTGCACACATCCGGTCACAGAACCTAATGAACTAATGGACCTGCTATCTAGTACTCATAATTAGCAATTTATCTTCTGTAATCACAATTTGTTAAGACTCAATAATTAAGGTCACCGGGCAATGATCTGAACCTATGACATCGTCATGTATGACCACATCAATCACGTCAGTCATTAAACTGTTTGACACCAAAAAATAATCTAGCCTCCATCCAATATTCCGCTCACGGGCTCCGAAACGGTATGTCCACCAGGTATATTGCACTTTCTCAGGATATAAGCTGCGATAAGCATCAACAAAACCATGTGCTAGATATTTATCGAGCCATTCTCTTTCTTCATCCAGGAAACCTGTTGTATTCTTGTTCTCTTTGGGATTGCGCAAATCAATTTCATTGTGAGCGGTGTTGAAATCACCACAAATAATTATCCGCTCGCCCCTGGAATGTCTTTCGTAGCATGTACCCAATAGACTTGCGTAAAATGCCAACTTGAAGGGTACCCGTGCATGATCCCTGCCACCGTTTGGAAAATAAACATTATAGAGCCCAAAGTTGTTATGGCTTGACCATATCGTACGACCTTCATTGTTAAATTGATCATCAGCCAAGCCTAAACTGTATTCTGCAAGTTTATTTCGAATAAAAGTAGCTACCCCGCTATATCCACCTTTGTTGGCTGGATTCCAAATTATATGATAATCATCAAATAACATCAGCTGGGCATCGGTCAGCTGGTCTGGTCGAACTCTAATTTCTTGCAAACAGATGATATCTGGAGAGTAGGCCTGAACCCAATCCCAGAATCCATTGCGCAATGCGGCTCTTAATCCATTGACATTCCAGGTTGTAATCCTAAGTCTATTTTTCATGACCAAACACTCCAATTATGAATATATATGTGCTAAAATGCTGGAATATTGATTATTCAATACAAATAAGGCATTTATGAAAAACATTATTCAGTCTGTAAAAGGTACACGTGATTTCTATCCGCGAGAAATGGCTATCCTTACCTGGCTATATGATACTGCTCGTAAGGTGTCGGAAAAATTTGGTTATCAAGAATACGACGGTCCATTTCTTGAAACCATCGATCTGTACGCAGCGAAGTCTGGTGAAGAGCTGGTTAAGGAGCAATCCTTCGTGTTTCCAGATCGAGGGGGAAACTTGATAACACTTCGTCCAGAGTTAACGCCAACATTGGTAAGGATGGTGGCTCAGCGTCAACGGCAATTAACCTACCCGCTGCGATGGTGGTCTTTTGGACCTTTCTGGCGATATGAACGACCTCAGAAAGGACGATCCCGAGAGTTCTTTCAATGGAATATCGATCTCATCGGAGTAAACACGCCAGAAGGTGACGCTGAATTAGCAGCAATTATCGCCTCATACTTCCAAGAAGTTGGTCTCTCGCCGAAACAAGTTGCGATCCTGGTGAATAATCGCAGGTTGATGGATAATGAATTAGATAGATTATTGATTCCGGAAAATGCCCATCAAAATATTTTTCAGCTCATCGATCGACGAAAAAAAATGAGTCCTAGTGAATGGGATGCCTATGGCACTGAATTAGGCTTAAATCAAAAACAATTGACTGGCTTAAAATCTCTATTGGCAGATTACGAACTCTGGAAACAATCCGATGAATTGGTGCGATTCTTTTCAGCAGTCGATGCGTTGGGTGTCAAGAACTATGTGCATTATGCTCCACACATTATTCGAGGATTAGATTATTATACCGGAACAGTATTCGAAGCGCAGGATACAAAAAACATTGTGAATCGCGCTATCCTGGGTGGAGGAAGATATGATGACTTAATGGCAGATGTGGGTGGTGAACCTCTACCAGGTGTTGGATTCGCTATGGGCGATATGGTCATCTCAATCCTGCTTGAAAAATACAAGCTGCTTCCAGAGGAAATTGAAATTTCACCCGCGCAAATTCTCGTGTCTTTATTCAGCGAAGATCAGATATCTGCATCCCTATCTCTAACAACTGAGTTAAGAAATTCAGGGCTTAATGTGAGCTGTTATCCTGAAATCGATAAATTAGGTAAGCAATTTAAATTCGCTAATCGTATGGCGATTGATTATGTCATTGTATTAGGACCGGATGAAATTTCTAACAATACAGTAACCGTCAAGGATCTAAAAACCGGTGATCAGAAAATAATTTCCAGGCTGGAAGTTGTTTCAGCGATACTTCAAATGCTTGATGCTAAAGAACCTTCATGATAAAATTTCAACAAATACGGCGACAGTAGCTCAATAGGCAGAGCACCGCACTGTGGATGCGGTTGTTGCGGGTTCAATCCCCGTCTGTCGCCCCTATTCAACCGGTCTCAAATTAACTTTCGTTAATGACCAGCTTTTTTATATTTCTCCATCATTCCCCGTGCCGTTGAGACTACATTCTCAACAGTTATTCCATACTTCTCATACAATACTTCATAGGGAGCAGAGGCTCCGAATTTTTCTACCGAAATCACAGTGCCGGCATCCCCTACCCAACGATCCCAACCCTGAGATACTCCAGCCTCAACTGCTATTCTGGCGCGTACACCCGGGAGCAAGACCGAATCTTGGTATCCCTTATCTTGAAGCGCGAATAATTCCCAGCTGGGGAAAGATACAATCCTCACATCAATACCCTCAGCGGCTAATATCCCTGCAGCCTTAACAATTAAATCAACCTCAGACCCCGATGCCATCAAAATCAATCCAGGTTCATGATCCCCGTAATCGGCCAAAATATAAGCGCCACGCTGTAAACCTGATGCTTGATTGTAGATAGACCGATCTAAAGTCGGCACACGCTGGCGAGTTAAAGCCAATGCAGTTGGCCCATTCCTTCTTTTAATCGCTATTTTCCAAGCCTCCACAACTTCATTAGCATCACATGGGCGGATAACGACCAGATTAGGGATTGCACGTAGAGCAGCCAGTTGTTCCACCGGTTGGTGAGTTGGTCCATCTTCACCTAATCCAATGCTATCGTGAGTAAACACCCAAATGCTGGGATATTTAGATAGTGCAGATAATCGAATCGCTGGTCGCATATAATCTGAAAACACTAAGAATGTGCCGCCATATGGGATCACACCTCCATGAACTGCCATGCCATTTACTATAGCCCCCATTGCGTGCTCACGAACACCAAAATGAAAATTCCTGCCTTCTGGTGTCAACGCTTGAAAAGCCGAGTTACTATCTATCCAAGTTTTATTTGAAGGCGTAAGATCAGCGGAGCCTCCCATCAGTTCCGGAATCTTAGATGCAAATCTATTCAATACTTTACCGGATGCAGCACGAGTCGCTAGCCCTTTTGCGTCAGCAGGGAATTCTTCCAGATCGCTTTCCCATCCCACCGGTAGCTTCCCGCTCAATCGTCTTATTAATTCATTACCAAGTTCAGGGTACAGTTTTTGATATTCGTTAATTTTTTCCCGCCAATTCTTCTCGGCTGCTTCGCCTCTTGAAAGCGCTTCCCTGAATTTTGTTAACACATCTTCTGGAACGATAAACCTTGGTTCTACAGCCCATCCAAGATTTTCCTTAGCTGCAGCCAGTTCTGCTTCCCCAGGCGGCTCACCATGCGCTTCGGCAGTATCCTGCTTATGTGGCATCCCATACCCGATATGTGTCCGGCAGACGACCAATGATGGGCGTTTATCATTTTGTGCAGCGCTAATTGCATGGTCAACTTGCTCCAGATCATTTCCATCAGGTACATGCAGAACCTGCCAGCCATAAGCTTCATATCTGGCCCCACGATCTTCAGTAAAAGCTATATCTGTGCTTCCATCAATTGATATCCGATTGTCATCATATAATACAATCAACTTCCCTAGTTTTAGATGTCCAGCTAATGAGGATGCTTCTGAGGATACACCTTCCATCAGGTCACCATCTGTAGCCAGTACGTACGTGTAATGATCAACTACAGAAATTTCAGGTTTATTAAAGATTTCTGCCAGATGTGCTTCTGCAATCGCCATGCCGACTGCATTGCTAATCCCTTGCCCTAGCGGTCCAGTGGTGACCTCAACTCCCGGTGTGTCACCAAATTCTGGATGTCCAGGGGTTTTACTGCCCCATTGCCTAAACCTTTTGAGCTCTTCTAATGATAATTCATAACCAGTTAAATGAAGCATTGCATACAATAGCATCGATCCATGACCACCTGAGAGGATAAAACGGTCCCTGTTCGGCCATGATGGGTTTTTGGGATTGAAACGCAAATGACTCGTCCAAAGAACATACGTTAGAGCTGCAGCACCCATAGGTAATCCAGGATGACCAGAGTTTGCATTTTGGACGGCGTCAGCAGATAAAAAACGTATCGTATTAATTGAGCTCTCTACCAAATCTTTAGAACTACTTCTCACAAAAACCTCCTTATTTGGAATACAGATGTCCTATTTTACCTCCAAAAAACTGAATAAAAAATCAGATAATTCTACTAGTTACGTTTGTCACAATAGGGTGTGCTTTTTGTTACTGGCAGATTAACAGCATATTTAAGATACTTATTAATATGAAGGATTAGATCATTCAAGTAATATGCCACTGAAATTCTAATTCTCAAATGAACTTATGCTTAGGATTCAGCATTTATTTCTTATAAAAAATCTCTTCTGCAACCTCAGGCAGGAATATAGATATAGATTACCACTTGAATCCGAAACCCACTTCTTAAATCCATCTCAAATCAAATTTAGATCTATAGATAGAAATATTCCAAAAATTCATAATTGATAGCACATTAACGAACCACTTTCCAGGAGGTGCCATAATGGCTTATACCACAGTTCCAAAAAGCTCAACTTTCAGTGAGACTTTTTATTCAAGCCTTTTTGATGTAACCGACGGTGAAAGAATACGGACTTGCTTGCAGTGTGCTACTTGCAGTGGAGCCTGTCCATATGGATATTTAATGGATTATCCACCGGGTAAGATGATCGGCCTTTTACGTGCAAATAGGTTTGAACAAGTTTTGGAAACAGACACGGTTTGGATGTGCGTTTCCTGTTATGCATGTACAGAGTTTTGTCCTAAGAAAATCCCTCTTACGCCAGGCCTATTGACCAGGGCAAAAGAAGAATTATTATTAGCGGGATCAATCCCCAACGAATTACAAGATGCATTAGAAAATTCACAACGTTACGGTAACCCACTTGGGGAATCTCCGCGTAAACGAGCGGATTGGGCTGAAGATATAGAACCAGAAATCGTTATCATGCGAAAAACAAAACGACCAGTTGATGTTCTTTGGTTTGTTGGTGACTACCCTTCCTACCATCCCAGGGTGCAAAATTCAGCTAGAGCAATGGCAAAAATATTCCAAGCACTAAACGTCGATTTTGGTATTCTTGGTCCAGAGGAGAACAGTGACGGGGATTCACAACGGCTTGCTGGAGAAAGTGGTTTGTTTGAAGTGCTTGCTGAGAAAAACGGGAAAGTTTTTGAAAAATATCAATTTAATGAGATCATCACTACAGATCCGCATGCGTACAATGCCTTCAAAAACGAGTACCCAAAATTGGGGATCGAATATCCCGTTAGGCACTACACTGAATTTCTTGCGGATCATCTTGATGAACTCAAAACGTTACTGCAAGAAAATGGCAGCACAAGAATAACATATCATGATCCATGTTACTTAGGACGTGCCAATAATGTTTACGATCAACCACGTGCGGTTATCGAGACGCTCCCAGGAGTGGAATTTGTGGAGATGTCGCACACTCGTTCAAATAGTTTGTGCTGCGGTGGCGGTGGAGGCGGAATGTGGCTGGATGGTTTCCAATGGGAAAAAGCTCATGCACGCCTTTCGGAATGGCGAGTCAGAGAGGCAGTAAAAGTTGGGGCAGATATTCTCGCAGTAGCCTGTCCGTACGAAGCACCACGATTTGAAGATGCGACCAAAACTGTCAAAGGCGCTGAAGATTTAATTGTGAAAGATATCACAGAGCTATTAGTTGATGCATTTGTAACAAATTAAGGAGATGACATAATGAAAATCGCAGTACCGATTAATCTTGTGCCTGATCTGGTTGAGGAGCTCACGATCGACGATAGCGGCACAGCGCTTGATATGTCATGGCTTCGGTTGACCATCAATGAGTTTGACGATCACGCTATTGAAGAAGCCATACTATTGAAAGAAGAAAACGATGCAGAAATAACTGTCTTTGCTTCTGACCAAGAAGGGGTTGACGATATGTTATTCACTGCAATAGCCAAAGGTGCAGACCAAGCGATCAAGATAATGGGTGATTTTGAGGAAGGCGTCAATAGTCATACACTTGCAAGGGTTTTCAGAGATATTATCAAAGAACTTAACCCAGACCTTGTTCTAACCGGTGTCCAAGCCCACAATGATCAAGATGGATCCATTGGTCCATTACTGGCAGGTTACCTCGAGATGCCATATGTTGGATATGTTTCCGGCGTAGACCTGCAGGGAGGCAAGGCCATCGTTAAAAAGGAATATCCTGGTGGGTTGATTGCAGAAATGGAAGTTACCCTACCTGCTGTTTTAGGTATCCAAGCTGCTGAGGAACCACCGAGATATGTGGCGATCAGCAAAGTCCGCCAAGCGATGAAGACATCCACAATCGAAGAACGGGATATATCAGAATTAGATATTAGTGGTGGGCCCGTTATCGATCGCATGTTCAAACCTGAAGTCGGTGAGCGAGCGATTATGATCGAAGGAGATGAAGAAGAAGTTGCTGCCAGGCTGATCGAACTTTTTGAAGAATTAGGCGTGCTCTAGAGGAGGAACATCGTGAACCAAGATATTTTTGTTGTCATCGAACATCTTAGAGGGCAAGTAGCTGACATCTCATTTATCATGCTGGCAGCAGCAAGATCATTAGCCCAGGGAGCAGGTGGTCAGGTTGTTGGTGTTCTACTCGGTCATAATGCCCAGGATCTGGCGAATAACCTCTCTGCAGATAGAGTAGATTATATAGACCACCCAACATTGGCTGAGTTTTCATCAGACGCATATATACTAGCACTTACAGAGATCATCAGCAAAGCAAAACCCAAAGCAGTGTTATTTGGAAACACAAGCATAGGATCAGACGTTGCTAGCGTGCTCTCTGTAAAACTAGGTTTACCGTTGGTAAGTTCCTGTATCCATTTTAGTCCTGATGGAAAATTCACATCACAAATCTTCGGCGGCAAGATAATGACCGAAGGAACACTACCCGAGCCATCAGCCTTAGCCACAATGATTCCAGGTGGTATAAAACCAGAAGAGGGCCAAAGCGCTCAACCTCCGGCATTAAATCCACTTTCTATAGAAGCGCTCGATGATCTGCGTGTAAAGTTAGTAAATTATATTGAACCAGAAGTATCCGACGTTGATATTTCCACAGAATCAATACTAATTTCGGTCGGTCGTGGCGTTCAGACAGAAGATAACATCGAACTTGCCGAAGAATTGGCAGATTTGCTAGGCGGTGTAGTATGTTCCTCGCGCCCAATTGTAGATCAGGGTTGGTTGCCAACCTCGCGTATGGTCGGTAAATCTGGTAAAAAAGTGAAGCCAAATCTATACCTCGCCTTAGGGATAAGCGGTGCACCAGAGCATATCGAGGGTATCTCGGATTGCGAGAACATCATCGCCGTCAACACAGACCCTACTGCACCAATATTTGACATCGCCAAATATGGCGCAGAGGTTGATATGCTGGATCTATTGGAAGTGCTGATTGAGGAAATCGAGGAAGCAAAAGAAGGCTAATGCGGCAGAAATAGTAGGATAGAGGAGAACATTGATGCCTGAGCGAGTTGACTTTTGGGGTATTCCACACACATGGGGTCCTCCTGAGTTATATGTATACACTTTAATGGGCTTGGCTGGCATTGTTTTAGCCGTTCGATTTTATCGAGGTGCGAAATTCTGGTGGCAAGTTGGTCTATCAGAAAATCGCTGGAACAATATTCACATCAGGATCGGTCGTTTCATAAAATACGCGATCATCCAAACAAGAGTATTAAGTCAACGTTATCCAGGATTAATGCACTTAGCAATTGCCTGGGCATTTTTTGTGTTTTTCCTTGGCACAGCGCTGGCAACCATTGACTCACATTTTATTAAGTTTCTTGAAGGCAATACATATTTAATTTACAAATTTGGCTTGGATATCTTCACAGCAATATTTCTGGTAGGAATTGTCTTGGCTGCCTACCGGCGTTTCTTTCAAAAACCAGCTCGCTTAACTTTAAATTCAGGATTCACACTGTCCTTAGTTTTAATTGTATTAATCGTCCTTGGAGGTTTAATTACAGAATCACTGCGATTAGCAATTGAGCAGCCTCCTTGGGCACTATGGACGCCTTTCGGCTGGCTAATCGCCCAGATTTGGATAGCAACTGGTGCATCAGACCAAACGCTTCTTCAAGTTCATTTGTGGGTTTGGATAATTCACCTACTCACTGTTGCAGCGGTCTTGGTTGTTCTTCCGGTGACGACGCTACTGCATTTATTAACAGGTCCGCTCAACCAATTCTTCTCAAAAATTGATGAACCAAAGGGCCGACTGAACCCTGTAAGGAAGAACAACGAAGGCGAAGATGTTTACGCTAGCACACTAAATGATCTAACTTGGAAACAGATACTTGACGGAGATGCATGCACAGAGTGTGGTCGCTGCCAAGTTGCTTGCCCTGCGTTCTCTGCAGGCACCCCATTAAATCCGAAAGAATTGATTTTGAATATTCGCGATGATTTAGACTACTATCGATCCTCAAGGTCGAACGGAAATCAAAAACCTCCAGTCCTTGTTGGAGAAATGATTTCACATTCAGTCATTTGGTCTTGCACGACATGCGGAGCCTGTGTTCAGGAATGTCCAGTACTTATCGAGCATGTTGATACAATCGTAGACATGCGCCGCCACTTGATCATGGAAGGCCAGGTGGATGATGAATTACAAGAAGCCCTGTCGAACTTAGGTCGTTACGGTAACTCATTTGGAAAATCAGCTCGGGCCCGAGCGCGTTGGTCTCGAAAGATCAGACCGAAACTTAAGGATGCACGAAAAGAATCGGTAGAATATTTATGGTTCTTGGGAGATTATGCCTCCTTCAGTCCAACTCTCACTGATATCACAAAAATGACCGCTGATGTATTTTCAAAAGCCGGGATGGATTTTGGTATTTTATATGAAGGTGAAAATAATTCTGGGAATGACGTGAGACGCATTGGTGAAGAAGGGCTATTCGAGATGTTGGTCGAACAAAATGTCGAAGCTCTATCAGAAGCAGACTTTAAAGAGGTCGTTACAACGGATCCACACACCTATAATACCCTTAAGAACGAATATCCATCGAATGGATACGGGCCTCTTGCTGTAATCCACTATAGCGAATTATTGGACTCACTTATCACATCGGGTCAGCTTACTTTCAGCAAAAAATTAAACTACAAAGTCACTTATCACGATCCTTGCTATCTTGGTCGTTATAATGGAATATACGATGCTCCTCGTCGTGTGATCGCAGCAACTGGATGCGAACTTATTGAGATGCCGCGGCATAGTGCTCGAGCTTTTTGTTGTGGAGCCGGGGGTGGGCGCATCTGGATGGAGGAAGGTGAAATTACAGAAAGACCTAGTGAAGCACGGATCAGAGAAGCAATCGAATTAGACGGCGTTACAGATTTCATTGTTGCTTGTCCAAAAGATGTCACCATGTACAGAGATGCTGTTAAGACAACCGGATATGAAGATCGGATTGTAGTTAAGGACTTGATCGAGATCGTTGGTGAAGCTTTAGAAATCAGCAATATTGACGCTACTGATGAAGAAGATGATGATTCCTTAGAAGAATAATTATTGGTATGTATCGGTTTTTTCTATGAAGGATTTTTTTCAAGCAAATATTAGCCGAACTAATGGCATCTTTTTCCCCCTTGCCACCAAGCTAATCTTTGCTTTCATCCTCATAATTGTATTTATCAGTGCGATTTTTATGGTAGTTGGAGTACGTATTATTAGTGACAGATTTGTGTCAGAAGCACAAGAAAAAGTCCGCAACGACTTAAATGCAGCTAGAGAAATTTATCTAGGAAAATTAACTCAGATTTATGACGTTGTCCGTTTTACAGGTGACAGGTTCTTCTTGAGAGATGCCTTATTGTCCGGTAACATTGAGCAAGCGATCGGAGAATTAGTTCGAATAAAAGAAGAAGAAGGATTAGATGTACTCACTGTCACGGATAAATATGGTTATGTTCTTTTACGGATAGGCAACTTAGCAGTATCAGGTGATAACCAAGGGCATGACAGGCTCGTTAGAACTGTTTTGTTATACGAGGACGAGCCAGTGGCATCAACTGTGATAGTTTCGAGGGAAGACTTACAGATCGAATCACCACAGTTAGCCAAACAAGCATACATTGAATTTATCGACACTCCTCTCGCCCGAGATCGAGAAGAGACTGAGGAAACCGCAGGTATGATGTTAAAAGCTGCAGCCCCCATAGTTAACAACCAACACGATCTAATCGGTGTTGTTTATGGGGGTGTGCTTTTAAATCGCAATTTTGAGATTGTCGATAAGGTAAAAGAAACTGTTTACCATAACGTTGAATACGAAGGACAAGATATTGGAACTGCAACAATATTTCAGGATGATGTAAGAATCTCCACAAATGTTACAAACGAGGATGGATCCAGAGCGATCGGCACACGCGTTACTGAAGAGGTATACAATAAAGTCGTTAATCAGGGCGAACCATGGATTGATCGAGCTTATGTTGTAAACAATTGGTATATCACAGCTTATGAACCTATCTATGATGCTTATAATCGCATTGTAGGTATCCTGTATGTAGGTATATTAGAACAAAAATACCTTGACATTAGAAGTCAGACGATCCTCACATTCTTGGCCATAACACTTGCTGGAGCATTGTTCGCAGTACTAGTTGCTTATTTTATTGCTCAGCGAATATCAGGCCCTATCAATAGGCTAGTGTCTGCTTCCAAAGAAGTCGCACAAGGAAATCTAGACGTCAATGTTAGTGTTGCCACAAACGATGAGCTGCAATATCTTGCTGATTCTTTCAATGCGATGGCTTTGTCACTAAAGATGAGAGATGAGCAATTACGAGAATTTACTACCCAGAAAATCATGGAGTCAGAACGGCTTGCGCTTATTGGACAATTATCTGCCAATGTTGCCCATGAATTAAACAATCCGCTTACAGGTATTGTTACCTATTCTCACCTTATACTAGAACGACTAGCCCTCGAAGATCCAAACAGGAACTTTATCTCAAAAATCGTAATCCAAGCTAACCGCTGCAAAGATATTATTCGTGGTTTGCTGGATTTTTCACGACAAAGACAACCAGATATGACAGTATGTGATATCAATTCCGTATTACAAGGATGTTTATCCTTAGTAGAAGCCCAAGCATTATTTTTAAATATTGAGGTAAGAAAAGACTGGGACCCAAACTTACCTCCAGCAGTTGTAGATCCTTCACAAATCGAACGGGTGTTTATGAATATCATTATCAATGCCGCTGAAGCCATGGAAGGAAGTGGGACCTTGACCCTAACAACAAGATTCGATCCTGTTGAACAAGAGATCGTAGTTGATATCTCGGACACAGGTCCTGGTATTGCAGAGGAGAATATTGAAAAAGTATTTGACCCATTTTTTACAACAAAAGAAATTGGGCATGGAACTGGTTTAGGTTTAGCAATCAGCTATGGGATCGTCACCAAACACAACGGCATTATCACACTCTCGAGTGAGGAGGGAGAAGGAGTAACTTTCAGCATCCATTTACCTTTATCCGTAGCAATGGTAAAGGAGACGATGTAAATTATGAATGGTGAGTATAAGATACTTATCATTGACGACGAAGAAGTTGTCCGAGATTCATGTACTGAGATCCTTTCTGGTAGCGACTACACAGTAGCTACTGCTGCTAATGGCACAGAAGGATTGACACTCTTTGAGGAATTCGAACCGGACTTAGTTTTTGTTGACCTGAAGATGCCTGGAATTTCCGGACTGGAAGTTCTTGAAAGAATTTATGAATCAAATCCAACAATTGTTACCATCGTAATCACAGGCTATGCGACGGTGAGTTCCGCGGTTGAAGCCATGAAGCAAGGCGCATACGATTTTCTACCGAAACCTTTTACTCCGGATGAATTTCGACTGATAACTAAGAGAGGTTTAGAAAAAAGGAGTTTAGTTCTTGAGACGATTGCGTTACGCAGGGAAAAAGAAATGTTACGCGAAAACTTTGCTGCTATTGTCTCCCATGAACTAAAGTCACCCCTCGGTGCGGTTCAACAAAATCTGTATACATTGATCGACGATGTCTCGGAAAATATCACAGAAGATCAATTAAGGCGTTTAGAACGCATGAAGACCCGTGTCTCAGACCTAATAAATCTAATCAACACATGGCTGAGAGTGATATCTGTAGATATTGAGTCCATAAAAGAACACTTTCAATCGATTTCAATTCCCTCAATAATTAACAAAGCGGTAGAAAATGTGCAACCACACGCTGTTCGTAAAAATATTGAAATTGTCCAATTAATCAAAGAATCAATCCCGACTGTTGACGGCGAAGAGGTAACTCTTACTGAGTCGATCGTCAACTTATTAACCAATGCGATAAAATTTTCACATATGGGCAGCAAGATTAAAATTTCGGCGGAGGAATCCGGTGACAATGTAGCTATCGAAGTTGCGGACACCGGGATCGGCATTTCAGAAGAAGATTTACCTTTTATTTTTGATGATTTTTACAGTGGAAAATCCGAACAGGTACCTGAGAGAGGCAGCGGGCTCGGTTTAGCGATAAGTCGTCGAATAATAGAAACCCATGGTGGAACGATCACTGTAAAAAGCGAGTTAGGTAAAGGTAGTACCTTTATAATTCTTTTACCAATATATAGCGATACTCAATAAATGAGTAACATCGAATATCTATGGTTACATCTAAACATCAAGTAAGGAGAAACTGATGAGCGACCGTACAAGATTATTAATTATCGACGATGACCCTGACTTTGTTGAGGGCATCAAATCAATCCTTGTTAAGGCTGATTATGACGTCGATGTCGCCTACAATCCGGACGACGGCTTCAAGGCCCTAACCACCAATCCGCCAGATCTGTTATTGCTGGATATCATGATGGGACGAGGTGCTGAAGGCATAATGCTTGCCCGAAAAATCCGCAAAGATGAAAAATTAAGGGAAATTCCTGTTCTCATTATCACTGGCATAAGGGAACAGATGGCGTTTCTATTCCCTGGTGAGCCTGTACATCCTCGCTTTGTACCAGTTGATGAATTGGTCGAAAAGCCCGTTGACCCCGATTTCCTACTTGAAAGGGTCGAAGCTTTATTAAAGGCTGCCGAAAAAAGGCAAGCGGAAACTAATTAACAGTACATAACTCAAAATTCAGGTTCTATGACAACGCCTCAACGAGATAGATTATTAAGTAAACCTTACCTCGAGAGGCAATCGAAATGAGTGCGATCGAACTTGTAACCTGATAGATTATAGGAGAACATTATATGGCAGCTACATTACCTTTCAGTAAAGAGGTTGCCAACCTTATGTACGCTTCACACGGCAACCCAATTCACACATGTATCCAATGTGGTACATGTGCTGGAACTTGTCCAGCAGTCGAGTTCATGGAATACACTCCCCGTGAGATCATCGCAATGATTGGTGCCGACCTCCGAGATGAAGTTTTAGCAAGCAACACGTATTGGTCGTGTGCATCTTGTTTCCATTGCAATGTGAGATGTCCAGCAGGCATCGATATCGCGGGGTTGATGTACGCACTAAAGCGTTACTCAATGTGGAAAGATCTGTACACCGAAGGTTTAATTGGACCAGAGTTCTCCGAAAGTTTTATAAAAATGATTATGAGAACTGGAAGATCCTACGAACCCGTATTAGCCCCAACCTACATTTTCAAGTATGGCACACGTGAGATGATTCAAGAAGCTCAGACTGCTTCTAGTCTAGTCTTGAAAGGAAGAATGCCTCTACTTCCAAAAAGGATCAAGCGGATTGAGCATCTACGAGAGGTTGTCCGCAGAATCGTCCCGATTGGAGGAGCCTCATGAAACAATATGCATATTACCCAGGATGCTCTCTAGAAAGCCTTGCAGTAAGCTATCATCTTTCCGCAATTGAGTCCGGTCGAGAGTTAGGATTAGATCTAAAGGAAATCGATGACTGGAATTGCTGTGGCGCCACTGCTTATTTCCATGTTGACGAACTGCTCGCCAATACATTGGTTGCCCGAAATCTCGCATTAGCTGAAAAAGACGGTCTTGATTTTGTTGCTCCATGCACTGGATGCTATAAGAATGCATACTTCACCCGAGCTGATATAAGAGAGGATCCAGATTTAGCTGAACACATTAACTTTGCTCTCGAAGCAGACAACCTGCATTACGAAGGTAAATATCCAGTACGTCATCTACTAGAAGTGTTCATTGAAGACGTTGGTTATGAGCAGATTGAACAAAAAGTGACTCGCCCTCTAAGGGGACTCCGGGTTGCACCGTACTATGGATGCCAGCTTGTTCGTCCTAGAAAAGATCATGAAGAGACTGAAAACCCACAGTTCCTCGAAAAACTGTTATCTTCGATTGGGGCAAAGCCGATAGATTATCACTCCAAAGTACGATGCTGCGGTGGCTCCTTAATAATTACAAATAGGTCTGCGGCTTTGGATATGGTTTATGTTCTGCTAAAAGACGCGGCTGAAAATGAAGCTGATGTGATAACAACCTTGTGCCCCATGTGTAATGTCAATTTGGAACTCTATCAAAAACAGGTTAATCGAGAATATGGCACCGAGTTTTCTATTCCGGTGATGTATTTCACTCAACTGATTGGATTAGCACTTGGTATTGCACCAGGAAGGTTGGGCATTGGGAAGGAACTGGTGTCTATGGCGCCTGCACTGTATTATGCTCCTGAAAGCGAACAAGTATGAATGATTAATCTAACATTATTAAAGTCAGCAATCGTGATGAGATGAGGAGAAATATAAATGACAATTCGCAATCGAGAAGAAATTCTAGAAAGGATGGGGCACAAATGATAAAGCTCCGCAACTTGAAAGGAGATACATTATGAGTGAAAAAGTAGGAGTTTATGTCTGTCACTGCGGTACTAATATTGCAAAAACCGTGGATGTGGAAGAAGTAGCTCGCTGGGCGGGTACTCAAGCCAACGTTGAGGTAGCTCGTGAAAATAAGTTCATGTGCTCCAGCCTAGGACAGGAACTTATCGAAGAGGACATCAAAGAGAGAGGATTGACCCGAGTTGTTGTCGCTTCATGCTCCCCCCATATGCATGAAAAAACTTTCAGGGGAGCCTGCGAAAGGGCAGGATTGAATCCCTTCCTCTTCGAAATGGCGAACATCCGAGAACACGATTCTTGGACAACCGATGACCGGGATGCTGCCACCCTCAAAGCGATGGCACTTGTCAAAGGGGCAGTTGAACGTGTTGTCTGGCATCAACCGTTGGAACCATTACCCGTAGATATTAACCCAAATACAATGATAGTGGGTGGCGGGATTGCTGGTATCACAGCGGCACTGGAGTTAGCGAATGCTGGCAACCATGTTTATCTGGTTGAAAGAGAGCCATCCATCGGTGGCCATATGGCACAATTGGACAAGACCTTCCCAACACTAGACTGTTCAGCTTGTATCCTAACGCCCAAGATGGTTGATGTAGGTCAGCATCCCAACATAACACTGCTCACGTACAGTGAAGTGGAGGAGGTTGATGGTCATCTAGGACAATTTAACGTATCGGTGCGAAAGAAGGCGCGCTATGTAGATGAAGAGCACTGCACCGGGTGCGG
>Ga0209536_100007809_pt1 | contig 16174 bp, 15 predicted proteins | sample DeeMarSeWOR28_12_FD_187461 | JGI IMG/M metagenome (GOLD analysis project Ga0209536, IMG submission 187461) | Marine sediment microbial communities from White Oak River estuary, North Carolina - WOR-2-8_12 (SPAdes) (version 2) | ecosystem: Environmental > Aquatic > Marine > Intertidal zone >...
AGGTCTTCATCTCCCTTCAGGGAGACGTTGACTGTCTTCAACGTCTCGAAGCATCCGTTGCACAGGGTCAGGATGTTGAGCCCCATCTCCTCAGCTATCGTGAGGTTCCGTGCGGCCAGGCTGGTCCACGTCGTCTGATCTATCGACTTCAGGGAGGGATCAGGGCAGCAGCCGGTTCCCGGCATTTCAGAGACCCCTATCCCGAACCTCTCGAGGAGAGCCCTGGCCGAGGACTCCATGTAGGGCATGCGGATGGGGGTCATGCACCCGAGGAAGAGCGCGTACTCCAGCTTCAGCCACCCTCCTCGCCTTCGATGAGGCCCATGAACTTCGTGCCCCGTACCAGCTCCCTTATCTCCTCTGCCGCGACGGGGTCGAGTTCACCGAGGCTCAGCTTATTCCGAGACACGAGTGTGGCCGAGGTGATGGGCGCCAGGCGCCCGGTCTCCGCCACCTGCCTGATGTTCTCACTGTACCCCTCAGGAGGGTTAACCCCCGCTCTTACGGCCATGCTCCTGAGGTCAACGATGAGCTCCGAGAGGCCCACCCCTTGGGGACACGTCTCGCTGCAGAGGTGACACTGGGCGCAGAGCCAGATGGCCTCTCCTTGGAGCACACGGTCCCAGTCCCCGATGACCAGCTCCCTGACGAGCCTCCGGGGGTGGAATCCCTCGTTGACCCTCGCGACGGGACAGCCGCCCATGCAGACGCCGCACCCGAAGCAGAGCCTCGCCTTGTCCATCACGGACTCCCTCATCTCACCGCTGACATCCGCTGACACCAGTCTAACCTCCCCGCTTCAGAAGCCTCTCAAGGAAGGGCTTAGCCTTCTCGTTCTCAGCCTGGATCCGATCCACGCCCAGATCCTCGATGTGGGCCACCATCTCCTTGGTGATGCGAGCGTAGAACTCGCCCTCGGCGGCGGAGAACCACTCGAGCCTCAGCCTGTCCGGGCTGATCCCCCCCGTCTCCAGTATCTTGAACAGGGGCTTGATCCGCTTCTCGGCGTTGTAGTTCCCCGTGATGTAGTGGCAGTCGGCGAAGTGGCACCCCGAGACCATCACCATCCCGGCGCCCTTCAGGAACGCCTCGTAGACCCACTCCCTCTTCACCCGGCCGCTGCACATCACCCTGATGGGGCGGAGGTTCGTGGGGAACTGGTGGCGGCTGATCCCCGCGAGGTCCGCCCCTGCGTAGCTGCACCAGTTGCAGAGGAAGCCCAGGATCTTACCCTCGGGGTTCTCCTCGAGGCCGGCGTGGATCTGGGCGATGACCTGGGCGTCGGTGAAATGCTGCTGGGTGAGGGCGTTCTGCGGGCAGTCGGCAACGCAGGTCCCACATCCGTGGCACTTGGCGGGGGTGACGACGGCAGGCTGCCCCTCATCGATGGTTATCGCCCCGTAGGGACATTTGGTGATGCATACTCCGCAGCTCGTGCAGCTCTCGGGGTCGACGTAGGCGACGATGGGCTCTATCTCCCACTCGTCCTGGGACAGCACCCGTGCCGACCTTGAGGCCGCTGCGCTCCCCTGGGCGACGCTGTAGGGGATGTCCTTGGGGCCCTGGGCCGCCCCGGCGAAGAAGATGCCGTCGGTGGCGGCGTCCACGGGCTTCAGCTTGGGGTGGGACTCGAGGAAGAAGCCGCTGCCGTCGGTGGAGATCGTGAGGGTCTGAGCGAGCTCCTTGGTCCCCTCGCTGGGAACGGCTGCCTGGGAGAGCACCGCCATCTGGACCTCAAGGTCCAGGGGTCGCCCGCTGGAGAGGTCCTCCATGGATATTATGAGGTTCTTTGTCTCCGGGTCCTCGAAGATCTCGTCCGGGTGGCCCCGGATGAACTTGATGCCCATCTCCCTGGCCCGGCGGTAGAACTCCTCGTAGCCCTTGAAGTTGGTGCGCATGTCCATGAAGATGATGTAGACGTCCATCTCGGGGAAGTGGTCCTTCAGGAGCACCGCGTTCTTCAGGGTGTACATGCAGCAGAAGCCGCTGCAGTAGATCTGGGCCCTCTCGTCCCTGGAGCCGACGCAGGTGATGAAGGCAACCGTCTCCGGCTCCTTCCTGTCCGAGGGCCTAACGACGTGGCCGAAGGTCGGGCCCGCTGCGTTCACCATCCTCTCGATGCCCATGGCGGTGACGACGTTGTCGTAGACCCCGAAGCCGTACTCCTTTATCTCGCTGGCGTCGTACATGTCGAACCCCGTCGCCACGGTGATGGCTCCCACGTCAACCTCGATGTCCTCGGGCTCCTGGCTGAAGTCGATGGCGTACCTCCCCTGCTCCTTGCAGGCCTCGACGCACCTGTAGCACTCGATGCAGGAGTCCATGTCGATGGTGTAGCGCATGGGGATGGCCTGGGGGAACTCGACGTGGATGGCCTTCCTTGGGCCCAGCGCCTCCTCGTAGATACTGGGCACCTCGATGGGGCAGGCCATGGCGCACTCGCCGCAGCCGTTGCAAGCCTCCGTGTCCACGTACTTGGGCCTCCGGTGGACGGTGACGTGGAAGTTGCCTATGTATCCCTCGACCTTCTTCACCTCCGAGTGGGTGAGGAGCTCAATGTTGGGGTGCTGGTCCACCTCCACCATCTTTGGGCCCAGGATGCAGATGCTGCAGTCCAGCGTGGGGAACGTCTTGTCAAGCTGAGCCATCTTTCCGCCGATAGTCGACGAGCGCTCCACAAGATAGACCTGATGCCCCATGTCCGCCAGGTCGAGGGCGGTGTGGATCCCCGCCACGCCTCCACCGATCACGAGGGAGCTGGGCGTCACCGGCACCTTCAATGTGTCCAAGGGAGCCAGGTAGCGGGCCTTAGCAACCGCCATCGCCACCAGGTCCTTGGCCTTCTCCGTGGCCTCCTCGGGCATCCCGTAGTGGCACCAGCTGTCGAACTCCCGGATGTTGGCCATCTCGAACAGGAAGGGGTTGATGCCCCCCGACTCCACGCACTTGCGGAACGTGGGCTCGTGCATCCTTGGGCTGCAGGCTGCGACGACGACGCGGTTGAGGCCGTGCTCCGCGATGTCGTCCCTGATCATCGCCTGGCCTGGGTCGGAGCACATGTACCTGTAGTCCTTGGAGACCACCACCCCTGGCAGATCCGCGGATCCTGCTGCCACGTCGGGGCAGTCCACAACCCCCGCGATGTTCAGCCCGCAGTGACAGACGTACACGCCAATCCTAACTTCTTCAGACTCCAATCATCTTCACCTCAATCCTCAGAACCTGGACTCCAGTGTAAAACCGTAAGCAGAGAACGGCGTGTGTAACGGGAAATGGGAGACGCCGTCTTTCAGAGCCAATATAATAGTTATGGGAATGTAGAATATATAATAAATTCACGCTAGATTCCCGTCACAAGCTTTAATCATCTCCCAAGTTCATTCTGTCAAGGGAAATGGCCGCCACCGTCTTCGACATCCTCCATCCGAGGATACAGTCGGGCCTCAGGGAGCTTGGGATCAGCGAACCCACGCCGCCCCAGGAGAAGGCTATCGGCTCCATCTCCGCTGGGAGGAACGTGCTCCTCGTCGCCCCGACTGCCAGCGGCAAGACCGAGGCGGCCCTCCTGCCCATATTCGACGCCCTGCTGAAGGCGCCCAACCCGGCCGGGGGGATAGAGGTGGTCTACGTGACGCCCCTCAGGGCCCTCAACAGGGACATCCACAAGCGCCTCATGTTCTGGTCGGAGCACCTCGGGATAGCAGTCCAGATCAGGCACGGCGACACCTCCCAGAGGGACAGGAGGAGGCAGATAGCCAGCCCTCCAAGGCTCCTCATCACCACGCCGGAGACCCTCCAAGCCATCCTGCCCACGAAGAGTATGCGGGAGAATCTGGAGAGCGTCAGGTGGGTCGTCGTCGACGAGATACACGACCTCGCAGCATCCAAGAGGGGAGCCCAGCTCACCCTGGGACTGGAGCGACTGGAGCGATGCGTAACAGGCCCCCTGCAGAGGATCGGCCTCTCCGCCACAGTGGGGAACCCCGATGAGGTCGCAAGCTTCCTGGGGGGCGTGGACCCCGTCGAGGTCCTTGTCGTCGATGTGGACAAGAACTACAGGTACGCCGTCGAGTTCCCAGAGCCCGCCACGGAGGACTTCGACCTTGCAGATGACCTGGCAACGACCCCCGAGGCGGCGTCGAGGCTCAGGAGGATCAAGGAGCTCGTGGGAGGGAAGAGGTCGACCCTCATCTTCGTCCAGGGGCGGGGCCAGGCGGAGAGCCTGGGGCACAAGCTGGGGAAGATGTACCCCTACGTCGAGGTCCACCATGGCAGCCTCTCACGGGAGCAGCGCCACGACATCGAGGACAGGTTTAAGGAGGGGGGCCTGAAAGGAATCGTCTGCACATCCACCCTCCAGCTGGGCATCGACATCGGGGACGTCGACTTCTGCATCCAGTACCTGAGCCCCAGGCAGGTCTCAACCCTCATCCAGAGAGTAGGCAGGGCGGGGCACACCATCGAGGAGCTCTCGGAGGGTGTGCTCATCTCGGCCTACGGGGAGGACGCCCTGGAGTCCATGGTCATCGCCGAGAGGGCCAGGAGGGGGGAGCTGGAGCCCACGGAGATGCACGTCGGGGCCCTCGACGTCCTGGCCCACCAGGTTGTGGGCCTGGTGCTGGATGAGGAGGAGATTGGGGAGGATGAAGCCTACGAGGTCGTCCAAAGAGCGTACCCGTTCAGGGCGATCGGTAGGGAGGAGTTCGGGGAGTTCACCGACTTCCTGTCAGCCATCGCGCTCATCACAAAGAGGGAAGGGACAATCAAGGGGAGGAGGAAGGGGAGGATGTACTACTACGAGAACCTGGGAATGATAGCCGACGAGAAGCGCTACCCGTTCATAGACGTCGTCACTGACAGGATGATAGGCACCGTGGGGGACGAGTTCTGGACCCTACGCGCCCGGCTGGGGCTCAACGTCATCCTGAAGGGGCGTGTCTGGAGGATACTCCAGATTGACGAGGAGAGGGGCGTCCTCCACGTGCTGCCATCCCAGGATCCCCTGGGGGCCCTCCCTGGATGGGACGGGGAGCTCATTCCGGTCCCCAAGGAGGTGGCGGGGGACGTGGGAGACCTCCGCCAGAGGATAGCTGAGGAGATGGAGAGCCTCGGATCGAAAGAAGAGGCAATTAAGACCCTAACAGAAGAGCTGAAGGCCGACGGGGCAGCCCTAAAGTCGGCAGCTGACGAGGTGGAGGCCCAGATGAAAGCGGGGTTCCCCATCCCCACGAGGGACCGAATCCTCGTGGAAGCCTACGACAAGTACCTCGTCATCCACAGCAGCTACGGGGAGAGGGTGAACAAGACCCTGGGGGCCATCGTCGACGCCGTCCTCTCAGACCACGACCTCATCTACATCTGGTGGAACGACCCCTACCGCATCCTAGTGGAGGCCCCGAGGCGCCTCGACAAGTTCGACCTCAGGAAGATCCAGGAGCTCCTGTTCCCCCTCTCCAATGAGGAGCTCGACGGCAGGCTCACCGAGTTCATGGAGGCCCGGTTCCCCTTCGGCTACAAGATGAAGTTCATCGCCGAGAGGTTCGGGGTAATCCCCAGGGGGAAGACCCTGGACGCCAGAACCCTGGAGAACCTCTACCTCAGGTACAAGGACACCCCCATCTACAGGGAGACCCTCAGGGAGGCCCACCAGGAGAAGCTGGACCTCGATGCCATGAAGGAGATCATGGCTGGGGCAGCCTCCGGGGAGATAGAGGTTGTGGGAGTCATGGCGGAGGCCCCGAGCCCCCTCGCGAAGCACATCCTCATGGAGTATGCCGATGTAGCGGAGCTCATGGAGGCTGAGATCTCCGGGGGCGACCAGATCGAGTACATGATGAACAGCGTCCACTCGAGGCTGGTGGACCTCGCCTGCATGAACTGCGGGGAGTGGAGCTCCAGGAGGAGGGTCCGGGAGTTCGAGGAGCGCCCCACCTGCGGCAACTGTGGCTCCGGGCTCCTCGCCGTCCTGCGCAGGTACCAGGACTCGGAGGCTTTCCTGGAGACATTCAACAAGTGGAAGGACGGCGGATCCGTCTCCGAGGAGGAGAGGGACCTCCTGACAAAGAGCAGGAAGACCGCGGACATGGTCCTCTCCTACGGCAGGAAGGCGGTGGAGGCCCTCATGGTCCGGGGGGTCGGCCCCGTCACGTCCTACCAGGTGCTCTCGAAGATGCACAGGGACGAGAGGGATCTCTACTCGGACCTGCTCAAGGCTAAGATACAGTACATGAAGACCCGGCAGTACTGGGACGAGAGATAGGGGGAGCACGTTACCCCTCGACGTCGAGGGAGAAGTTCCTGTGGGCTATCGCAGCGCCGGCGTTGAGAGCCGCTGCTATCTGGATGACCTCAGCCACCTCCTCCTTCGTCGCCCCCGCCTTCAGCGCCGCTTTGGTGTGGCCAACGATGCAGTAGGGGCACCGGGTCAGGTAAGTGCAGGCCACCGCGACCAGCTCCTTCGTCTTCTTGTCCAGCTTCCCCGGGGCGAACACCTTCCTGTTCCACTCCCCGAAGGCCTTCATCGTCTCCTCGTCGAAGTACTCTCCAACCTTGGGATCCCTCTCCTTGGGATAGTAGTAGTCCATGGAAGACCAACTTCTACCACTCCCCCTATAAGAATTTCCTAGCCCCCAACCCTTATCCTCACATGGAGCTTAACATCCCTGAACGAACATGAAGGAGGAGAAACAGCGTCTCTCCGAATCGTTCCTCGAGAGTCTTTCCCTGACCTGGGACATGTACGACGACGCCATCAGGGAGACCCCCGACGAGCACTGGAGAACGGGCGAGATAGACTATCTGATCCCCGCCAGACTGATCTACCACGTCCTCGAGGCAGCTGATTTCTACACCAGACCCAACTCTAAGGGCTACCCTTGGGGGCACAGATTCGGAGCTGCCTGGGAGTCTATCACCCCTGACAAGCTACCGGAGAAGAGTGACGCCAGGGACTACCTAGAAGATGTGAAGGCACAGGTCGAGGATTGGGTTTTCGGCATGGGCGATGAGGGGCTCTTAGCCCCTGAGCCAGACTACACATGGACCGGGAGCACTCTGCTCTGTAGGGCACTGTATATGCTGGCCCACTGCCGCCAGCACCTCGGGGAGATCAACGCCGAGCTGAGGAGAAGGGGGCTACCCCGAATCAAGTGGAGGACGCACTGATCTCTATCAGCCTAATAGCTGCTGGATCTCGGACAGGGTGTTCTCCAACCCGTTGGCGAAGCCCTTCTCATTGACCGCTGCGAGATTATCCGCGTATTTTTGATCGGAGAGAAGCCCGTCAGCCACCCCCATGATGGTGTCACAGCTCAGATCCCTCTGGTGGACCAGCTCCGCGAAGCCCAGCTCCTTGGCTCTGTTGGCGTTCACGTACTGCTCCGTGTGATTGGGCGTTGGCACGATCATAGCTGGTTTGCCGTAGCAGATGCTCTGCATGATGGTGTTGTGCCCGCCCCTGCAGACCACGAGGTCACAGGCCTTCAGGTACTCGAATCGATCCACCACCCACGGGATTGTCGTCAAGGCCCCGGAGCGCGACGGCGTCGATCCGTCGTTTGGCCTCCCTAGGGACATGACCACCCTGTAGTCATCCGTTAGACCCTCGAACATGGGCCTCAGAAGCTTCACGAGGGGCTCCCTCTCCTGGGTGGGACCGCTTATCGCCGCATAGATTAGACGCTGCCCCTCTGAGGCCCCGGCCTCCTCCCTCACCCTCCCCGTGTCATCGACCTCCCCAGGCCTCCGGGGAAGGATGAAGCCCACCATCCTCACCAGGCGCTTGTAAGGCCTGGGTATCCGCAGGGAACCGAGGCTGATCGTGTAGGGCTCAGGGAAGTCAGGTATCAGTATCACATCGCTAGCTGCCCAGCCCCTCCCGAGTATGGTGAGGACGCCCCCGTCGACAAGCTTGAGGAGCGAACCGTCGAAGTCGCTACGGGGGATGATGGGCATGAACTGGTTGAGCATAAGAGCCACCGGAAGCCCCAGAAGCTTCCCCGCGATGACAGACGACAATCGGGTGTCAGAGAGCACGACATCAGGCTTGAATACCTTCATGTACTCGATCTCGGCGGCGACCTGCTGCATGAAACGGGGCACGGCCGAGACCCCCTGGGAGATGACCGACGCACGCATATCCACACGCCCCGTCGAGTCGGACTCCAAGCTCAGGGGCGGGCTCGAGACGACCTGGAACCCCCGCCTCCTAACATAGTCCACGCCCTCAAGGTACGTGGAGAACATCACCTCGGCGCCACGCCCCCTCAGCTCCTCGGCGATGGGGAGGGCCCTCCCAACGTGGCCCAACCCGATGCCGCATGGGCTGAAGAAGACCCTGGTGCCGCTGAAGTCGTCCAAACCTAACTCCCCGTACTCAGAGCTCCACCCTCTTGACCTCTCCCCTCGGCTCCTCCTCTGAGAATATGATAGCCTGGAACGTGGACACCTCGGTGCCCGGAAGCAGCCATGCGTCAGGGGGAAGCCACGCCTTCATGCAGCACTGACTCAGGAACTCCTCGGCGTCCCAGCCCCACTCCACGGGCACCTGAGGGAGGAGGAGCCCCCTATTCCCACCCCTGGCGATTATCAAGCCGTCCCTCCCGACCTCGATTACCCCAGGATACTCTTCGGGCCTCTCCACGGAGACCACCTCGGGGGGCGTCAGGACGCTCACCTCGACCACAATCAACCCCATCTCGTCAATAGTCACCTTGGGGAACCGGGGGTCCTTCAGGGCAGAGCTGACAGCAGAGTCCACAACGGCATCAACGAGGGGCTTCGTAGGATACGGTAGGCCGATGCAGCCCCTGAGCCTGTGGTTGTCGCCCTCGACCACTCTCAGGGTGACGAAGACCCCGCACTCCGTCCTCAGATGCATTGGGCCATCGTTTGGTACGACTGCTTTACCAGACCTGAGCTGGGACTCTATTGCACTCCTCGCCAGCTCGACGAGGTAGACACCCTCCTCATCTGAAAGTTCGAACCCCATGGCGACAGCCCCTCAAACCCACGTACAGCCTGAAACCTATAAATCCTGTTCGGGTTCTCCAGGTCGGAGAGCAAGCTCGCGAGCTTCATCGATGGTAGCCTGTATGTTCCTCCAATGGCTCCCCCTCCAGAAGACCTTCCTGCATGAATCACACACCCAGAACTCATCGTAGGCCCTAAGTGAGCTGGCGGGGACCTTTCCGGTCAGCCCATCCTTGGCGACCTCACTCAGAGACCCCCCACACACCGGACACATTGAGCCATCGGGGTTCAGTTCAAGGTTGAACCGCCTAGCGACGGACGCCAGCATCGCTGTGTCGCCATCACCCACCACGCTGAGTGCCTCCAAGCCCGCCCTCTGAGCCTTCCTGAAGAGCAGGTCATCTCTCGTGAGCAGGATCGAACCCCCTTCAGCGGCACGATCTAGAACCTCCTCGTCCCGAAAATTCTGGACATACTCAGCGTTGTAGCCACATATCCTCAGCCAGCGGGCCAAGGAGCCGAGCATCCCGTCGAGGAGGAAATTGGGATCCATCTGAACCGTTCACCTGTGAGGTAGAGACATCCACAGCATATGGTCTCGTAAAAGAATAAAGACCTAGCTGTCTGCCAAACGTTTAGAACCCGGCCCTGCAGTCCTCGCAGATGAGCACACCATCGATGAACCTGAGGTTGTTGGAGTACTGGTCGCACTGGCTGCAGTAGCCCGCAAGGGAGGGGCCTACCCTCGAGTCAACGCTCTGGATCCGGGAGCGCTCCCTCACAAGGTCGATGAGGGTCGGCATGAGTCGTAGGAGGTCCTTGTCGGTGATGATCCCCTCTAGCTGCCCCTTGTAGGAGACGCCCAGCCTCCTGATCCTCTGGCTGTCCATCACCTTCATCGCCTCCTCAAGGGAGGTCTCGGCCTCCACCATCCTCAGGGGTGAGGTCATCACCTCCCCGACCTTCACGTCACCTGGGACCGAACCCACCGCGACGACACGGTAGACCAGATCCCTCTCGGTGACGATGCCCACAGGCTTCTCCAGTGCGTCATAGACGACGATGGCCCCGATCTTCTGCTCGCTCATGATTTTTGCGGCGTCCACTACACTGTAGCCCTCGTCGACACCTATGACGGGGCTGGACATGGCCTCACGGACAACCAGCTTTGCGGAGAGATCGAAGTCCAAGCGCATTACACCAACCGAGAAAAACTCCGCCGGATATTTAAACTAGAGTGTAGGGCCGAACGACACAGACCCCGGACACACATCAAGAGCTGTACTCGCTGAGGCTCCGCTGATCCCTCACAGATGTGACTGTGATCTGCACGTAAGGCCCGTCCGGGCCCGCATACCTCTTTGAGGAGCTTTTGGCCACCACGAGGCGGTCGTCAGTATAGGCCACCCCGTTCAGCGCGTCGAGTATCGACTTCTCCAGGTTGTCGAGATCGGGGGTGGTGGGGACCCAGAAATCAAGCCGACGGCTCTTCGGCCTGGCCATGTAGAAGATGAGCGAGACCACCACTGGCCAGTCGAACGCCGCATCGAAGTGCTTGGAGGCCTCATCCTTGACCTTCTCCTCCCACTCCTTCACCCTCTTAGGAGTGAAAGCAAACCTCCTCTTACCCTTGGTGACGACCCGGGCACGGGCCTTGGGGACGGCCTTACCCTCAACCCTGAACCGGACCCTACGCACACCGTGAGCCTCCAAACATAGAATCAGGCGACGAGACCTGCATGGACTCTACTACACGTGAATCATAATAAGACCTTGGAAAAAGCCTCAAGCAACGTACCTGCAGACCGCCTCACACTGGGGGCAGACAACGGCTTGATTCTCGTGCCGGTCAGGAGAGTCAACGTGGATCCAGTTCCCACAGTCCCCGCACTTGAAGAGGAAAACGTCGTCCCCACCGTTGCCATCCGAGCACCGAAGGACGGACTTTGACTCACAGAGGGAGTTGGAGAGCACAGGCCTCTTGACGCCCAGCCTAGAGGCCTTCTGCCTGATGGCGCTGGCCGACCTCCCCGGGAAGGCGGTGTCGATCTCGTCGAAACCCCTTCCGGAGACATAGAGGACCCTAAGGCGGTCCATCTCCTCGTCAGTCCATAGCCTCCTCTCCAACATACAGGGTCCCAACTACCAGCATATTTCTGAGTAAGGCGAGCGGGCTACCATCTAAGGTTCCCACACGTGCATCTCAATCAAGAGACAGCCTTACTTTTTCCGAAGGAGAACCCTCTCAGAGTATTGAAGAGCATTCTCCCCTTTGATCTCTATGACTATCCTTAGGCGGTACGGTCCACCTAGGCATAAAACAGGGTAAATTCTTTAATATGGTTCTGTTGCATGAAAACAACATATTCGAGGCCGCTACAGATTTTCTATTATCTATGTTTTGTCTCTACGGTGTTAAGAATATCTCATACAAATGGGACATCCCGGGCGTTGTGCCGGGCAGTGAAATGAGACCCCCAGACACACATCCATGTTAACAACAAAGCCCAAGAACCACTCGAAGGAACATTGGGAATAACACCTAAGGGAAATCCCCATAGATGACTCCATCATAGCATCTTCACAAAAGGTTTAATGGATGGCTCCCCACTCATACACGGATGCCCATGGAGATCCAGTACACATCAGAGCCAGAGGTCAGCGAACCCATACTCATCGCAGCCTGGCCAGGAATGGGCTACCTCGCGAAGATATCAGCCGATTTCCTCCGCCGCCGACTCAAGGCCGAGCTCTTCGCGGAGATAAGCTACTACCAGAACACGATCATATACAGGGACAGCCTAGCCGAGCTACCAGTTCTGAAGCACCGATTTTACTCCGTCCCAGGCAAGGACATACTCATCTGCGTGGGGGACGCCCAGCCATCGACTCCCGAGGAGGCGATGAAGCTGGCGGAGACCGTGGTGGAGTTCGCCACCAAGTACAACGTCAAGCGCATCTACACGATGGCGGCTTACCCCAGCGACTACTCCGACGAACCCCACGTGTACGGGGTTTACACAGACGAGGGGCTCAAGGAGGAGCTGGAGAGGAACGGGGTGAGATTCCTCGAAGGCGAGGGGGCGGTGAACGGGCTCAACGGCATACTCATCGGAGTCGCCAAGCAGAGGGGGATAGACGGAGTCTGCCTCATGAGCGACATCCGTTACGCCAACGTCCCCCAGCACCTCTCCTCGAAAGCCGTGCTGGAGAAGCTGACGGCCATCCTGGGGCTTGAGATAGACACAACTCAGCTGGTGAAGCGGGCGAAGAAGATCGACGCCTCTATTCAGAGAAACCTCCTGGACCTCGAGGAGATGGGAGATACCTTGAAAAAAGAAGAAAAAGTCTTAAGATATATAAGTTAGTCATTTTTAAATTCATTTAGCCACCAAAAGTGACTGTTACGATTGGTGGGCCGTCCGGATATGAAATTGATGTAATTTGAGGAGACCCATCTAAAGGTTCCCAACTACCAAACCATCCTTTTCGTTCCACCCATACTTGATAGTTACCTGGAGTCGTAACATTAAAAGTCTCAACAATATCACCCAACCACGTGAATCCGCTTTCATACCAATCTGACTGCCAAGTAGCATTAGTAACTTGAATTTTGAAATATCCTGCCCCCCATAGTCCTACAGCCACATGAACACAGACCCCGAGTTCAGGTACAAACCAACCACTTGCTTCATAATATAAAGTTCCAGATACTGAAGAAAATGAGTTGGCATGAGAAGTAGTTAAGATGATATTAAATGATGCACCATCATAAGTTGTAACATTATAGGGTCCTAGGGTAGATGTGTCTAAAGCGGCCACTACTTCGTCAACAGTGTGATAAACATCGTTGATCCAAATCCTTTTAAGTGTAGCAGGCACGACTCCTGTGTTCTCCACATAAACTTTAATCATATCCTCATCTTCGACGGGATACGCAAATACATCCAACTCCTGAGCAGCTTGCACTTCATCACTCTGTTGTATCTCATGTACTTTCCGAGTGTAGATATTATCAGCCTGTTTCATGACCAACATCATAGGTATGAATGAAGTGAATAGTATACCTATGAATATGATTGTGCCCAAAATTGTTGAGACACCTTTCTTTTTCTTACCGTACATAGTATTTGTAGTATGCATTATTTTGCCTCCTACTATGAACCTTAACAGCAACCTCATCACTCGGAAATAGGTTATAACTTGAGAAGTCAATCTCAATTAAGACAAGGATTCCTGCAGTAATGGAAGTAGTATAATTTGCAGAAAACGTAGAATTGAATGTTGACGTAGTTTCATTAAAATGAGTAGCATTAGCATACACATCAATAACTATATCAACTTCACCATAATTATACACCCAAACATGTAGGATACTACCCTCAGTATTATTTGAAACATGTTCAACAGCAAACCGTTCTGTAACCTCATTCAATAATTCTAACGTATCATTAACATAACTATTAGCAATAACTGTGGATGCCCCTTGAGAATATGACCATATGGCCCCTCCTATGGCTATAACTACAGCTGAAAGAATAATAGTAGCGATGACGGGAGAAAGACCTCTTTTCTTAATCCTTGGCATTTTCAAATTACATCCCTACCATGCTACCTCCAAGAGAAAGATTCGAGACTCCCCATATTCCTAGAACCGAAACAAGAGTCAATAGAATCGCGAATTTGAATCCGGCGGAGACTCTTCCAGACGTTATTTTCCCAGTTACTAAACCTAATACCCAACTGTGAAGTGCAAGGGGAGTCAACAATACTTTATATAAAGTAACAGAAGCTATAGAAACACCTAAGCTTCCCATACTAGTAAAAAACTGTAAGAACATTACTGTAGTTCCGGTCAATAAAGCAGCACCGATAAATGGAACAATAGTTAATGGCATTAGGATCGCCCTTTTTTCATCTTCCAAAGATTTTATGGACTCTGAAAACTTAGCTAATGTCTCAAGACTTTCCTCCGTTCCTCCCCCCACTTCAATCGTATCTATTAGAAGGTAAATATTGATCAACGCTAACCAGTTTCTCATATCCTCTCGAAATTCCTCGTAAATATTCCTAAGAGGAATACCCCAGTTAAGTTTCATACTTATTTTTTTCAGATACTTCGAGAAGGCACCATAGTCTCTCTCTGATAAAGCATGAATACATCTCTCTGGGCTCAAACCGCTTTTACGTGTTTCAACGAGATCTCTGAGAAAGTGTGAGATACCCTGAACTGTTTTTCCCTCTCTGCCAATGAAATATGAATCTGCTATGACACCGGGAATAGCTATGATTATTAATGTAATTGCGAGACCTAGGGATGCTTCAGTTCCTTCAGCAAGACCAAGCTTCGATGATAGATTAAAAAGGATGTCTTGAAACACAGGGAAGAATAGGAATTTGTTATCGAATAAGGGGAGAACGAGCTGAGACCCTATAAGCACTCCAAATGGTAGGAATATGACAAATATTTTGTATACTTTCCAATTAGAAACAGGATAACTGATCTGAGCTGCGTCACCAAAGTAGATGAATACGCCAGAAAGCATTGGTAAAACTACAAATGAAAAGAGGAAGAATTGTTCGGATGTTATCCCCATACCCATTGTAGGCATTGCTGCACCTACTACATAGATTAAGAACAAACCTAGGACACCTAGGATACCAATTATTGTATATGCTTCCATCAGCATCCCCATGTTTTCCCCTAGGCCTTTTATTCTAGTTGATAGGCTGTTGAACATCGAGTCAGTTTGGTTGAAAAGATAGTGTAGAGTATCGCCTCCTGTTCTTACTGTTGAAGCATATCCGAGAAGTAGTTCTTTATACTCTTGGATATCAACTACTTTTGCAGCTTGTTCCATAGCTGTTACTGGATCTACACCTTGAGATATCACAGTAGTCTCGATTCGACTTACCTCATTCTGCATGTTAGGTAACAAGTCCATATTACCTAGTCTAAGAAAGCTCTCGAACGGTGATAATCCCCCACTTGTCATTGTGCTGATATACATTGAAGCATATGGGATTTCAATAGTTAACCCAGCCATACGATTTGATGCAGCAGTCTTGGGAATGATAACTCCTATTAACACTACTAATATTGGTAGAAAGGCTGCTATTGGTATCAACATGATCTTGTTAAATGGGAGTAGATCAAATAAAGGAAAAACTCCTAAAAAACTTAAGATCGAGAGAAAAAAAATTACACCAATCGAAACAAAAGCAGCGAATCCGACATAACTAAAATAGACATCTGGATGAACTTTCATATATGCAGCGTCGAGGTCATGTTCTGTTCCCTTTAATATTCCAGAGAGCCTTTCCCCGAACCAGCCGAAATATGCGAAACAGATGTCACGGATATTCATATTAGATACCTAACCACGTGTCTGCTCTACTTCCTCCAACGATACACTCTCATCGCTGTCTGCACCTGCCAGGGACTTCTGAAGATCGGGTAACTCTGAAAAATCTAGGACCGATTCAATATCAGATGGTACATGTAGGATCTCATTGTCTTCATCTTGTTTTTCAGACTTTTTCGGGGGGGTTATCGTTTTGTTTTTCCCAGAGCTTTTACTTTTCTTCGCTTTTTTAACCTCTTTATCCTCACGTTCTTGATTATAATAGGATAAAATTTTCTCAGCTACTTCTCTTTGGTCGCGTACACCACTGGATACTATCTCTTGTAGAAATTTGGTCCTTTTATCCAATTCCATTAAGAGTTCAGGTTTAGTTTTTCCTGAAGACTCAGAAACTCGCTCAAGGAGGAAACTATCCTCAAACCATGTTTCAAATGCATCAGTCCGCGGATTCCATACTGCAACCTCACGGTATTTATCAAAATCATCTATCTCCCAGATTGTTCTCACCCGACGTCCAAACGATAACCCGTTTTTCTCTTCAGGGAGTTCTACACGTTGGACATGAAGTGCACTATTCATTAGAGGAATGTATACTTTCGCAACATTCATTGGTGGAGAGGTTAATCGCTTTACAACGTTGCTTATGCTATCTGCGTGCATAGTACATAGCCCCCCGTGCCCAGTTGCTAGAGCTTGGAATAGAGTATATGCTTCCTCTCCTCTGACTTCGCCAACAATAATGTAATCGGGTCTGTATCTGAGACTCACCTTTACTAAATCAAAGATGGAAATAGAGGTTGAAGGACCTTGACCGAATTGGAAGCTCTGTCTGCTATTGA
>Ga0209536_100007810_pt1 | contig 16173 bp, 20 predicted proteins | sample DeeMarSeWOR28_12_FD_187461 | JGI IMG/M metagenome (GOLD analysis project Ga0209536, IMG submission 187461) | Marine sediment microbial communities from White Oak River estuary, North Carolina - WOR-2-8_12 (SPAdes) (version 2) | ecosystem: Environmental > Aquatic > Marine > Intertidal zone >...
AAAGTGTAACAAGGGCATTCAATTCATTTATTGTATTCTAAAAGAGGCGTGAATTTACAGAAAATATCAGAGATTTAGAAATGAAACATTTAATATTTGCATGTTCAATTTGTGGAGGATACTACATAGAACCAGCACCATACTGAGAATAATTTTTTATATAACATAACAGAGATTTGTTTTCTAAATTAGCTATGTGGGGGAGGTGAATAGTGAATAAAAAAATTGGCTTATTATCAATCTCAATATTGATTCTTGTTATAGCTTTTGTTAATGTTACTTCTACATTTGCTCAAGTTCATTGGGATTACTGTAAATTATCAGCTTATGGGACAAACGTTGCTGAGGAGGTAATAGGAGAAATAGAGAGAACAGTATTTAATGTTGTTGAACCCCCAACAGGAAGTGATATTACCAACACAGTAGAGGTTACGGATTATGCTACTGGTGAGAACTATTCTCTAAATCTTCCAGTAGGTATTTCTGTAACAATTCGTTATGAGGGTATTAACCCTATCAATTATACAATGGTTCCAGCTTCAGAATCAAATCATTATATTATTTATTATGAGGGAGAAGTGGTGAGGGTTGCAATAGCGGGTACTGATGTCCCAGAATTTCCACCAATCCTAATAGTACCATTATTCATGACAGCAACATTACTGGCATTAATCTACAGAAGAAAACGTATGAAATAGATTAATGCAATCTCTCCTTGTCTTTTTTTTCATAAGGACAAATTTTTAATCCAACTTATACACACTTAATATTTGCAAAGGGGGAAGAGGGGGCAATTTTGTCAATCTTTCTTCTTAGTGAAAAAAATCAAGGGGAGGTGAAATGATGAAAAAGAAAGCATTTGCTTTTGCACTAATACTTTTGGTAGTCCCAATTTTTTCAGCTATTCCCATCCAAGCTGGAAAGGGTCAGAACAAATTGAGTATCAGGTTTGAATTAGGTGGAACTGGTGAAGGAGCTGTGTACGGTAAAGTTTGGAATAGCCCAAAAAAAATTGAAATGCCAGAATATGGCAGGGTAACTCATATTAGAGGTGGGGATTGGGGAGATTCTGCAACTCATTCAGGGTTTATGCTTATTGTAGACGAGGATGGAATGGATATTGAAATCAATAACGATGAAATTACATATTCTTGTACATATGAGGCTGACTTTATCAATAAGGCCTACGGAACTGAAGAGCTACCGTATGTCATCATGAATATTAGAGTCAGAGAGACATGGGTAATTGATGCTGATGGTTTCGAAGGTTATATCGAACTCTTGACTGTTGACAAAGTTACTGATTATGCAAATCTATATGAGGGAATTGCAGGTGAAGGATCTTTTGCTGGTCATGGTCAAATTAATGGACAAAGTGTAATGGTAAAAGGAGTTTCAATTCTGGAAGGTGTTAGTGTTCCATATAGAGAAGGCACAGTAATGGGTTGGCCAAGACCATAGATCCAAAGACACAATCTATTCCTTCTCTCTTTTTCTTTTTTTATTTTATAAAATATAATTTTTCTTGTACATGAAAGATTGTTTATTTAGTTAATCATTCTAAGAGTACAGAAGTAATATGGACTTAGAAATGAAACATTCACTAGTAAAACAAATTTGTTTTTCATCGATAATACTAGAGTCAAATAACTTTGTTTTCAAATAAACCGTATTGAATGTAACTTGCAATAGTAGTGTAATTTTTGATTGATTTAATAAAAATATCTAAAAAAAGTGATAGTAAACTATTGGCTAACAATGATCAGATAAAAGTTGTTAAAAGTGAATATTGTTCGAATCTTTTACTGAACAACTTCAACATTTTTTATTTCTGGTACTCGTTTCTTTATGCAGCTTACTACACCCCATTGTAGTGTCATTGATGACATTGGGCATCCATTACATGCTCCCTTAAGTTTCACTTTAGCTACACCATTCTGTACGTCAATTAGTTCTATATCTCCTCCGTCTGCCTGTAGTTGGGGTCTAACTTCTTCAATGCATTGTGCTACTTGTTCTTTGATTGTCTTTATCATGAACCAATACCTATCTAAACCACTGATGAATGAATCTAATAAAGTTGATGTATTATCTTTTTATTGTCCATTTAGAGTATGTGCAAATTTAAGAAACGAAAATGATGATTCTTTTCATGTTTCTGGCAAAATGTAAACCGTTAGAGATAATAACATAAACGAGCAATTATCCTATGGAAGTTTCAAAACATGAGTGCAAGCAAAACCAGGGGTAAGATTTTAGTGGTCTTATGGGCAGCAGAAAGACCACTGACTCTTGAAGGAATAGCAGAAAAAATTGGGTTAACCTCTTCTTCAACAATGGGATATTTGTTAGGACTTATAAAAGCAAAATATGTCTCAGTTCCTGAAAAGCATCAATATGTGATAACCAGCCTGGGGAAAAATGCGATTGGAATGCCGATTTTAAATAAAGATCTTGCATTAAATATTCTAAAATCTGTGTCATTAGAGAATGCCTTCCAATTCTATTTTGCGCTAGACCAACATACTGGCATTCATGCAAATAGCCTAAAAGACTTTGTCGATAAAATCCAAACGATTGATTTAAAATCTATAGAATTTCATGTTCCCCGCAAGGATTTCGAGCTTTGGATCAATTCATTAGGCGATACCGAACTAGCTAAGAGGCTTGAACTAATTCGAATGAAAAAATTAACAGGAGAAAACTTAAGAATGGAGATTCACCAAGCCGTAAGCTCTAGATTAACACAACTTACAAAACTATTGATGTAGCCATTAATGCTGATTATTAATGCCGCTCCTTTAAAGAGCTATGACACAAAATGTTACTAATATTTTCAGATAAATGCCTTCAATATAACTGGCCTGGACACATAGAACGCCCAGAACGTATAGAAATAGCTCTACAATTTCTTAAAGCTCGATACGATTTTTTAGAACCTAAACCCCTTTTAGAACAGGATTTGTTGACTACTCACTCAAAAGAATATGTTAAACTAATCAAAAATGTAAAAGCAGGTAGCTATCTAGACGGAGATACACCAGCACCTGAAAACATCTACGAACATGCTCTACTTTCTGCTGGAGCAGCATTACTGGCTTCACAAAACAATGGTTTTTCTCTTATGAGACCTCCAGGACATCATGCAGGAATTAACGGCAGAGCAATGGGTGTATCAACCCTAGGCTTCTGCTATTTCAATAATATCGCAATAGCTGTTAAAAAATTGGACAAACCAACATTGATTCTTGACATTGACGGACACCATGGAAATGGGACACAAGAGATCTTCCAAGGAGCCCCAAAAGTAACTTTTATATCATTACACAGATATCCAACGTATCCCGGAACCGGCTTCAAATCACAGGATAACTGCCTGAATTTTCCCTTATCACATTCAACTGGTGACTCCCTTTATCTGAAGACTTTGGAATTTGCATTAAACCAAGTAGAACTAGATAGCATTAAGATAATTGCTATTTCTGCAGGTTTTGATGCCCATGAGGGAGACTTAGCTTCGTTGAGTTTAACTCCTAATTGCTATAGAGAAATTGGTAGAATAGTTGGAGCTTTAAAAAAACCTGTATTCGGTGTATTGGAAGGCGGATACATAGGCCAAAACGTGGGAAAAGACATCCATGAACTCATCAGCGGAATAGAAGAAAATCAATAAACCTTGTCTATATAACACTTTATTTCCAACTAATTTGGATAGGCTTTTTTTCTAAAAAAATAAACAAACAACTTTTTAGGTCATTTATAGGCGACAACCATAACGTGCGCCTTATCAAAGGGTTCAAGTGCAATAACATTACTAACTTTAAATCCTCTAGCTTCCAATACTGAAATCTCGTTCTTAAACACCGCAGCTGGCTCCATAGTCACATCGATGCTTTGAGACTTGATCGCTAACATAATCCCTCCACCTGCATCTAGATACATGTCTGAATTGTCAGCCAAAATTCTAGCCTGCTCTGGCTGAGCAACATCAAAATAGATGCTGTCCACATGGTTAACCATCCGTGAATAAGTTTCGGGCATTCTTGCATCCGCTAAAATGGGTGACATGTTATAACGATAAACACAGACATTGTTAACCAAATCACGCAAGGAACGTGATGCAAACTCAATACAATATACATGTCCATCTTCACCAACTATGTCAGAGACGTGACTTGCAGTTGTACCGGAAGCCGCCCCCAAGTACAGTACTTTTTCTTTAGGTAATATTGGAACATTATCTAAACCGTTTAATATTGCAGCTGCAATCTTACTTCTGTAAGGGTCCCAAAGTCTATACTCTTCTCCCTTAAATTTTATTAAACGCTCCCCATAAACTGAGTATCCAGCAGCCAAGTTTTTAGTACCTAACTTTCGATTACCGTCCTCTAATGTAACCCAGTATATCTCTGGAAAACTAGCATGAGGCTTAACGTTTACGGCCACGTTTCTTTCTCCGGGGGTCATTCCTGTCTGGGGGTCTTCTTGATTCAAATTTCTTGGGAGGTGAAGGTGGAGGAGCTGTTTTAAATCTCTCTTTAATCTCTTCAATTCTCTTTTCAAGATCAGCCTTCAACTTGTCTCCCATATATTCACCATTAAATGCATCAACTCTGGCTGCTATGCTCAACTTTCCAGCCAATGCACGAGCAATTTTTCCTCTTTGCCATCTTTTTGCGTCATGAATAAGAGGATGTTGAAATATTATTCCATGCTTTGGAGGACGTGCCTTGGTTTTTAGCGCCCTAAAGAGGGCTTTTTCTGCACCCAAAACTTGCATCGTACTTGCAGGTAACTTAGCCAAATTTAGAAGTCCTCCAGAAATCGCTAACAAACGAGCACCTAAAAGTGAACCACCTATTGCCCGAATGTTTGGTGCCACTTCCTCCATGACCAAATCAACATAATTTTCTAATGATTGACGAAGCGAATAAAGGTCAAGAATTTTGTTGCACATATCTTTAATCTGGGATAAATCTTCATGGTTTATGTCTGCTCCCATCGAAGCCGCAGCAACATCTGCTATAGAGTTGGATTTAATCTTAGGTATTCCCTCTTTTTCTAGGTTCTCAATAGTAAAATTTTCTCGAGTTCCTAAATTGACCACAAGCCGAGCATAGGTCTCATGTTTATCAAGTAATCTATCCAATTCTGGATAATGTAGTCCATACCATTCTCTCATTCTGTTCATAAAAAGATTCAGAGACTTGTCTAAATCATCAACAGACAGAACAGCCTGAGCAACCAACATGTCACGTTTTTCAACGATTCTCTTAACTTTCATTTTAGCAAGTTCGATAGAAACATTGTGGATTCGCGCCCGAACCTGCTCCGGTTTTTCAAAATAACCTGATTCTAATGCAAAGGTTTCCAAGTTTTCACGAAGAATATTGCCTGCCTCTGAAGAGATTTCCACACATGCTTCAATGTTTAATTTTTCGTGGATTTCTCTAACCAGCTCTTTATTTTCAAAAACAAAATTTGTGTAGCCTTTAGATCGTAGATTATCAACTAAGGATACAATCTCTTCGATCACTTTTCCTTGTTCAATATTCCTAAGCTTTTCAGCTGTCTCTGATGGATCATTTGGAAAAAAGATTTTTTCGACAAGTTTGTTATCTTCTCCGAAACCAAAAACTCCAATAATTGATTCTATTATAGTGATTTTCACCGTTTTTCCGTCCTTCAATGAATATTATCTTCGATTACGCTTCCTAACATTTATCTTGGCAGTGGATAACCTTTACTACAACAGAGGGATACAAATGGAACCTCGGATTGCCACTGAAATAGCTGGACTGAAGCTTACAAACCCAACAATACTTGCTTCCGGAATCCTAGGTTACACTGGATTATCGCTAAAAAGTGTGATTGAAGCAGGCGCCGGAGCTGTTGTAACAAAATCTATGGGACTACAACCAAGAGCCGGTTATTCCAATCCTACAATTGTCCAAACAGATTGCGGTTTAATCAATGCGATGGGCTTACCAAATGCAGGAATTAGTCACTTTAAAAAAGAACTAGAGCAACTAAAAAGCAGCAAAATTCCAGCAATTGTAAGCATTTATGGTTACTCACCAGATGAGTTCGGTAAAGTAGCTAAAACTGCTCTTAAAATGGGAGCAGACGCCCTGGAGTTAAATGTGTCATGTCCTCACATAAAAAAAGCCGGAGCAGAAATCGGATCCGATCCAGTGTTACTTACCAAAATAGTGAAAGAGGTTAAGAAAAAATTTAACAAACCAATTATAGCAAAATTGACACCTAACGTTACAAACATAACTGAAATTGCTAAAGCAGTTGAAGAAGCTGGTGCAGACGCCATCACAGCAGTAAATACCTTTAGGGCTATGGCAATAGAAACAGAAACCTGCAGACCTATTTTAGCCAACAAGTTCGGCGGATTATCAGGACCTGCAATAAAACCCCTTGCAATTAGATGCGTATATGACATCTATCATTCTGTTAATATTCCAATAATCGGATGTGGAGGAATAAGCAAATGGCAGGATGCCGTGGAATTCATGTTAGCTGGAGCTTCTGCGGTTCAGATTGGTACATCAGTCGCCTTCCAAGGAGTTGAAATATTCGATACTGTCACCAAAGGAATGAAATCTTACCTAAGGCGAAAGAATTACAAAAACGTGAATGAACTAGTGGGTCTGGCACACAAATTTTAGAATATGATATTTCGAACTTGTTAAAAAAGTTTTTTTTAATCGCAATATTGTATTTTTTGGAATAATGTTCCAGACTGAACATTGCTTTATAACATCTTAATCCAAATATAGGTCGGTTCTTACTCATGAATCACGATAAATGCATCGAGAAAACGCTGGTTATAGTTGCAACTTTAAATGAAGAAAATGGAGTAGGTCCCACTTTAGTTGAGGTTAAAAACTCGTTGGATGATCCACTTTGTTTAGTGGTTGATGGTCGAAGCACTGATCGAACAATTGAAATTGCTAAAGAATGTGGGGCTGAGATTCTTTTTCAGAAAGGTTGTGGAAAAGGGGATGCAATAAAAACTGCATTAGGTCATACCAAAGAACTAAACGTGAAGTATATAGCGTTAATTGATGCTGATTTCACGTATCCTGCAAAGTATTTGGAATCTATGATTGAAATTCTTGAAAAAAATAATAAAATTGGGATGGTATGCGGGAACAGATTCAACGACAGATTAAACTTCTCTGCAATGCCTAACGTGTTTCATTTAGGAAACCGATTCCTATCGTTTTCACACAACATTTTAAACGGAATTAATCTGAATGATCCACTTACAGGGTTAAGAGTAGTTCGCAGGGAACTTCTGAAAAATTGGAATCCAAAATCTAAGGGTTTTGATATCGAGGTTGAACTAAACCACCTAGTTGAAAACAAAGGGTATAGCATATTTGAAATACCAATAGAATATAGAGCTAGGCTTGGAGAAAAAAAGTTAGCTCCTAAACACGGACTAACCATCCTGAAGAGAATATTAACCGAAAGCTTCTAACATTTATTCATTAATCAGCATATATGTGCCACAGATTTTTTACATTTCATATATCTTTTTATAAATCCCAAACATTAACAAAGTCGTCAGATATTCTGTCAAGATGAGATAGGGACCTAAATGTTGTAATCCACTACACATATGCTATATATACAACTTCCATCATATTAATTTTAGAATCCTCTTAGTGAATGTGAACAAAACACTTGTTTTTTGTCATTTATTTTGAGTGTTCTATTAAAAAATCTAACAAAAATTGGAGGTAAGTAGTAGATGTCTATGTCTGGGATTCAGTTTAAAATGCAAAATAGAATCGTTCGAAAATTTGAGAGAGCAGGAGCTGTTTCCGAAGAAAAAGCCGTCACTTTTGAAGAGGCAAAGCTTGATTTTCAAGAGCAATGTTGGTTGGACTATTTTGCTGGCTCTTTTTTGGGAAGTATAAAGAAAACTAAGGATCATCGTTACTACGTCTAGAAAATTTCTTGACCTATTTTTCGGGATCATTTTTTTCTCGTTTAAGGTATGCTACAGTAAAAAGTGTACCTGTTTCTAGACGAATGTTTTGAACACCAACCATTTCCCATCCCTTTTCTCCTAAATTGTTCAATTCTTTCTGAATGTTTTGCATAGTTGGATTTTTTTCTCTTTCATGTCGACTAACTGAAATTTTGGTTTTCAGAGCAAGCACAGTATACTCCCATTTCATCAATAAAATCCCCAATGACCTTCCAAAGTTATAAATTAAGTATAGTGTTACATTTAAAATGTTTAATTATGTCCTACTTACTTTTAATTATACTCAATTTTGAACTATTTTTTGAACCAAAAGTTGAAAAAATTTTTGTTATCAAATTCTACACTTCTAATATTGAATTAATTTTTTTTCAGCTATTAATAAGATTATCAACTGATAAGAACTTTCTGACTTTGAAATATACATAGTGTTTGGATTGAAAATGATAATGTTGAAACAAAAGAGATAGTTACTCCAGTAAATCCATATCTTATTGTAGGAAATGTTGATGTAGAAACAAAAATCATGCAATTGTCTGAATTGAAAGATAGTCAAAACCCACAATTTTTTTAAAGAATTAAAAGCTGGATTGTAGAACATCATTAATTAACCTTAACTGAAAAATCATTGGTCAAGAAAGGAAGTTATACCTGAAAATGGATCAAAATTTAAATAATAAATCCTTTTCGCCTTTTAACCTTAATTCTTCTAATCGAATGAGAGTTGTGCATCTTATCGAAGTCAAAACAGAAAACCCAACCGTTAAAACATTCACTTTTCTGGATGAAATGTGCATAAGTGCTAATCCAGGTCAGTTTGTTATGGTGTGGATACCAGGAGTTGATGAGATTCCTATAAGCTTATCCGGAATAAATAAGAGTGGACTGAGTTCAATAACCGTTAATGGTGTAGGAGACGCCAGCAGGGCTCTTAACCAGAAAAAAAAGGGAGAACTAATAGGAATAAGAGGCCCATTCGGAAACGGTTTCGTTCTAACCGGAAAAAACGTGATGGTAGTTGGAGGTGGAACAGGGATAGGTCCCTTGATGCCACTTATTGAAGGACTTGTTAAGGTTGAAAGCAAAATTACAGTCATGAGTGGAGCTAAAAGCCGAGAAAATCTTTTGTTTTTAGATCGTTTAGATAAAACTCTCTCAGATGTGGACTCCGAATTATCATTTACAACAGATGATGGATCCTATGGAATTGAGTGCTTAGTTACAAATCATGTCGAGCAGAAACTAAAGAAGGAAAAGTTTGACATGATTTATACCTGTGGTCCAGAGCAAATGATGTACAACCTCTTTCTTTTAACTGAAAAATATCGGGTACCTATGCAGGCTAGTATGGAACGAATAATGCGTTGTTCTATAGGTTTATGCGGCAGCTGTGCAATAGGCAAATTAAGAGTCTGCAAAGATGGACCAGTTCTAACTTCTGAACAGTTAAGAAGTGTAAAAGATGAGTTCGGAAAGTTATATCTAGATTTCACTGGGAAAAAGATCAAACTGTAATCAAATTATACTGGAATCTTGATGAAATACCCAAAAAAAGTCTACTTTGAAGATCTAGTTTTTTTTGTTGACGAAAACGTTTACGAACCAGCTGAAGATAGCTTTTTACTTGCTGAAAATATGAACTTCACCAAAGCCGACATTGTTTTAGATATGGGAACTGGTTGTGGAATTTTAGCTATTTTAGCGGCTCAAAAAACAAAAAAAGTTATGGCAATTGACATAAATCCATATGCTATCCACTGTGCAACAAAGAATGCAGAAATAAATTGTGTGTCGGAGAAAATTGAATTTCGATGTGGAGATTTGTTTCAACCAACTAAACCTGGTGACAAATTCAATGTAATACTTTTTAATTCGCCATATTTGCCTTCAGAACCAGATGAAGAAAAAAGTTGGATAGGTAAAGCGTGGGCAGGAGGACCGAATGGAAGGAAAGTTATTGATCGTTTTATAATTAATGCTCCAAATGCATTAACAGAAAACGGCAAGATACTCCTTATTCAATCCTCTCTCTCTGATGTAGATAAAACTCTTGAAAAGTTTTGTGAAAATAACATGATGGCTAAGGTTATTGTTAAAGTTAAGGTTCCATTCGAAGACATCGTTTTGGTTGAAGCTAAACTCTAATACCGAGTTAATATTAACTTTCAAATTCATTTCTTTTCACTAAAGACGAAAGTGCCACAACTCCAGAGAACCAAACTATAATTGTTGAATACCAAACAGGAAAAAGCGTTGCATAGTTGTGAATGATGCTGTGATATATCGAAAGAAGAAATAGGGATATCCAGCATCCTATAGTCCAAGATGTCTTCAGGTGGTTCATGTGCATTACACTGTGTTATATCTGTAAAAAAGTTCGGAATTATGAATAAGAATTAAAAATATTTATTGAAAATAAAGTTTAGTTTTTTTAGTTAAACTTCTTTGATCGACATTTTTGTATGGATTATTTTGAAATTCCAAGGTTCCAAAATTATGTGGATATAGACTATCATAGAATATCTTTGGATGAAATAATTTTCTGTTTGTAAACGAATTGATAAATCAATTTATTTAATAAACGATTTCAGAATTTTAAATTTAGTTATCAAAGCCTGTTAATAACGCAAATTTTTCTTAAAAATCAACACTGACATCAGAGTTTATAAGTTTCCCACTGCAACTCTCTCTAGGTGATTCTGTGAGCAGGCAAAGAAAATTCCAAGATCGAGAACCATCAGTACCCATCGAAAAGATTGATGATTATAGATGGCGAATACCAAAAAACTACAAGTCAGGTATGCGCGTTCCAGGAATGATCTTTGCTGATGAACAACTCATAGAAAAAATAAAAACAGATAGAACATTAGATCAGTGCGCCAACGTAGCCCACCTACCAGGAATTTACAATTATGCAATAACCTTACCTGATGGTCATGAAGGCTATGGATTTCCAATAGGAGGTGTTGCAGCCACAGACTATGAGCAAGGAGTAATAAGCCCTGGAGGTGTGGGTTATGATATAAATTGTGGAGTCCGTCTCTTAACAACAAATCTTTCTGAAGGTGACATTAGACCCTACCTTAGTGCTCTAACAAACACCATATTCAACAATGTTCCTAGCGGACTCGGAAGCAGCCGAAAAGACTTCCGACTTAACATACATGAACTTGAAAAACTTGTTACAGAAGGTGTATCTTGGGCAGTAGAAAAAGGACTTGGGCGACCTGAAGATATTAAACACTGTGAAGAAGGCGGACGGATGGATGGGGCTAATCCCAATAAAGTCTCATCCCGAGCTAAACAAAGAGGTCTCCCCCAAAGCGGTACCCTAGGTTCAGGAAACCATTTCCTAGAAATAGGGAAAGTTGACAAAGTTTACAATAAAAAAGTTGCTAAATCATTTGGAATCACTCATGAGGGTCAAGTAACGGTCTTGATTCATTGTGGTTCTCGAGGATTCGGACACCAAACCTGTTCAGATTATCTTCGTGTTATGGAGCGAGCTGTGCAAAAATATAGCATCTCTGTACCTGATCGAGAACTTGCCTGTGCGCCTGCCAAAAGTAACGAGGCACAAGATTATTACCAAGCTATGGCATGCGCGGTAAATTACGCCTTTGTTAATCGTCAGGTAATTACACATTGGGTTCGCCAGAGCTTTGAAGAAATCCTCAAAAAGCCATCTGAGGAATTTGGTTTAGATTTAGTCTACGATGTTGCCCATAATATAGCTAAAATTGAAGAACATATAATCGAGGGAAAGCGAACTAAAGTTTGGACTCATAGAAAAGGAGCGACACGATGTTTTCCTCCTGAACATAGGGATATTCCAGCAGACTATAGAACTGTTGGACAACCTGTTATTATTCCGGGAAGTATGGGAACAAGTTCATGGTTGCTGGTGGGAACACATAAGGCTATGGAACTTTCTTTTGGATCAACGGCTCATGGAGCAGGTCGAATGCTAAGTCGATCGGCTGCGAAACGGAAGTTCTGGGGTGGTGACATAAAACAGGAATTAGAGGGTCGAGGAATAGTTGTCAGATCCGCTAGCTCTGTTGTTTTAGCTGAAGAAGCTGATTTGGCATACAAGAATGTGGATAATGTAGTGGAAGTAAGTGATAAGGCAGGAATTGCTACTCGTGTTGTTCGCATGGTGCCGATAGGAGTCGTAAAAGGCTAAATAATCAAGAACCAGAATGAGTTGTTACTGTGTTCTAAGATAATGGAATAAGTATTCCTGAGCATAACCAGCATAATTTCCGAAATATTCTCTTGCAAAAGAGCCAATCGTTTCATATTCTTTTGGCGATATAGAACCTTTATTGGCAACCCGTTCAATGAATGAAGATTCAAAATATTTTGAATACAGGTTTGTGGTTGCACGTTTGATCCAAACATCAATAGGAAAAGCTTCAAGTTTTTCTAGTGAAAAAAGAAGGACACAGTCTGCAACTTTTTGTCCCACCCCTGGTAAAAGTAAAATTTCACGCTTTACCTCATGATAATCTAACTGTTTCAGTAACCCTAGATCTAATTTCCCGCTGTCTACCAGTTTTGCGGTTTCTAAAACTCTTTCAGCTCTGAAACCTAAACCACAATTCTTCAGATTTTTTAAACTGGCTTGAGCCAATTGATTTGGTTTTGGAAACATGTAAAAATCATGGCTATCAAAGGTAAACTTTTCTCCAAAGCATCTTGATATGTTGTAGATCATCTTTTTAATTGCTGGGATACCCTTGAATGTGGCGCAGATATAGCTTATGAGGCATTCCCAAGGTTCTTGTCTAATTATCCTTAGACCGCAGAAAAGGTCTATTGCTCGTTTGATATTTTCATCTTTATTTATTTTGGAAAAAATGTAAGGCAAGTCATCATCCAATCGGAAGTAATTTTCAATAAAGCCGTGATTTTTCGTTTCTGGAAAAAACTGGAATGTTAGTTTTTCATTAGTCTGCTTTATTTTTACTATCCTGCCTGATACAACTCCATACCACCAGTCCCCAAGTTTTTCCCAACGAAAAAGCTGACCACAATCTAATGTATGCGCTAGGTTGAATGGAACCTTTGACCTGTTGAGCTTAAGCTCCATGCAATTTCCTCAATATCATAGTTATGTTTGTAAGAATGGATTGTATTTCTTTTCGTCACCTATGGTAGAGGAGGACTCATGACCAGGATAAACCTTGAAATTGTCCGGTAAAGGCATAAGTTTTGTTTTGATTGAATTCATAATTTCCTGAAATGATCCACCTGGAAAATCTGTTCGTCCTATAGAACCCGCAAAGAGAGTGTCTCCTGTGAATACAAAGTCGGTCCCTAGAAGAGAAATTCCGCTTTTAGTGTGCCCTGGAGTGTGAAGAACTTTTAGTTTACAATTACCAACTTGTATCACATCTCCATCACGAAGCTTTTGATCTGCTTTTGCTTTTCCTTTGTGGTTTTCATGGATTAGGATGGATGCGCCTGTCGCCTCTTTCATTATCATGTTACCAGAGATATGATCTGGATGACCATGCGTGTTGATGATATATTTTATGTAAAACCTTTTTTTCTTTATGTGCTCTAAAATTAGTTTAGCCTCTTTTTCACTTTCTAGTCCAGGGTCAATAATCACTGCTTCTTTGGTTTCTTCACATCCTACGACATAACAGTTAGTTGATAACCAACCAACTTTGAAACATTTCACATTCATTCACATACCTCTTACGGTGACTATAACTAACATCCAAAAAGAAAACACATCTATAAAAACTATCTAAAAACAGAATCTTTTACAGATATGACTCAACTAATAAGGCACACGCTTTCTTATACTAATATTGGGGTGAATTATGAGTAATCAAAATTGGGAAGAATTAATTCAAAAATTAATCAGAAGCAATATTCTTCGTTCAGCACAAGTCATTAATGCTTTACGTAAAGTTCCCAGAGAACATTTTCTTCCTGAAAATATGAAAGCTTATGCCGCAAATGATTGTCCACTTCAAATAGGTTCAGGGCAAACAGCGTCTGCGCCTCTCAGTTGACACTGTTGCGGTCAACTGGGCGAAACATGGTATCAATAATGGATGAAGCCCTTGAACTTCAAGTTGGACACAAAGTGTTAGAGGTAGGAGGAGGATCAGGATGGCACGCCACAACAATAGCCGAAATTGTGGCGCCTTCAGATTTGTCTAAGGAAAAGTGGGGACATGTTTACACCATAGAAAGAATACCTGAGTTAGCTGAATTTGCTAAAGATAACATCGAAACTGCAGGATATGGAAATCGGATTACAGTAATTCATTATGATGGAACTTTAGGCTACACCAAAGAAGCGCCATATGATCGAATCCTAGTTGCAGCAGCGGGTCCAGAAGTTCCCAAACCATTGGTTCAACAATTAAAAGAGGGGGGAATACTTCTTGTTCCAGTAGGTGGCACCCAATTCTACCAAACATTAGTTAAAGTTAGGAAAAAGGACGGAAGAATAATTGAGGAGAATTTGGGAGGGGTGGCATTTGTCCCCCTGATCGGCAAACATGGGTTCCAAAAACAATAATCTGCTTTAACCAAACCATGACTCGAGTGTTGTTTTGCTTTTAGCTTCTTTTATTCCTTCTATCATCTTCTTTAGAGCTCTACTTACCCTGTCTTCTGAAAAGTCTCTTTCGCGACAGAGAAAATCTATTACCCCATTGAAGTTGGGTTGTTTCCATTCTAGTTTATAGTTGTCAGTAACTTTTGGATCAAGAAAGATTTTCCGTATTTTACTGGGCTCAACTGGAAATATTGCATCTTTAAGCTGGGGTAATAACTCTTCGATACTTCCACTCTTCTTTATCAGTTTCAAGGCAGTTTTTGGTCCTATGCCTTTTACTCCTTCAGGATTAAAGTCTGTTCCTACGAGCATTGCAATGTCTATGAATTGTTCACGAGAGATATCTAATTCTTTAAGAACATGATCCAGTTTCATAATTTCTGGTACAACTTCAACGTAAACATTCTTTCTTGGGAGCTTTCTTCTACCACTAATGGTCACGTTTCTTACAAGTGCTTTTGCACCAAAAAGTAGACTATCATAGTCTTGGCTGCCACAATAGTCAGCATCACCTTTTATTGTTAGATATGCAGCTTGCGCTTCTCCTTCAGAAGGTGCTTGAATCCAGGGTACACCCAATTCCGTTAGGAGTCGCTTTGAGTCATCTGGCATGTAATCTTTAAGTTTAGAGGTCATTTGGGCATAACTGCGAGCCTGGTCCATCTTTCCTTCTTTTAAGGCGTTTTCATACTTGACAAGTGCTTCCGCTTTGACTTTGGCTCGGCGCTTAATTTCTACCTCTTTTAGAGCAGGCGGAATTCCATCAAAAACATAGGCGACCTTTGCACCCATCTCAACTAATTTTGTTGTTCGATAAAATAACCCGCTAAGATGGCTGGTTATCCTGCCTGAGTTATCCTTTAATGGTGTTCCATCTGGCTGTCTGATAATTGCTAAAAACTGGTAAAGGGCATTATATGCGTCAATAGCTATGGTTTTTCCGCCGAGATTCTTAAAATCAACAGTTGTTTTTGGTATTAATCCCCTTAAATTTACACCCAATTTTTTGTCCCACCAGTTAATGGTTAAACATTAACTCATGAAGAGACATAAATGTAGTTTTTAAACTTGCCCGACTAATTCCACTCTTCTTTTCCCTTTGCTGCGGGTTGATACATAGATTCTTCCTTCAATTTCCATCCGCATTAGCGTCTTGTTCAGTTCACCGAATCCTACACCTTCATGAGTTCCTTTCACTAGATCATACAATTCAGCATCAGTCATTGGGCCTTTTCTCTCCAGAAACTCCTGTATCTGGGTATAGAGTGGATGCGATTTCCAAGTTTTCATCGTCACTTATTATTCCTCAAAAATAATTCTATGCCACATGTGGGGTCGTTGGCTTTTTTAGTTGTCGAACATGTTTCATGAATCCCTTATACCAGTTTTCCATATTAGGCATTATAGATGGACCAATTTTTTCAATTGCAACCTTGAAGTCGCTGACTTTTACTTCTTTAGCGTTTATGTCATTTCGTAAAGCATTTAGTCCCGCTTCTCTACAAAGTGCCTCAATGTCTGCTCCAGAATACTTCTTTGTCAATGTAACTAACTGGTTCAGATCAACATCTTCTGT
>Ga0209536_100007811_pt1 | contig 16173 bp, 11 predicted proteins | sample DeeMarSeWOR28_12_FD_187461 | JGI IMG/M metagenome (GOLD analysis project Ga0209536, IMG submission 187461) | Marine sediment microbial communities from White Oak River estuary, North Carolina - WOR-2-8_12 (SPAdes) (version 2) | ecosystem: Environmental > Aquatic > Marine > Intertidal zone >...
CCTGAAGCCTTCATCTTTTCATAGAACCCTTCTGTTTCATCGGCAACATACTTCCGTGACCACATTTCAACTTCTTGGGCGGTATCAGACAAAAGCTTTTGATCCTCCACAGATAGACTGTTCCAAAATTTCAACCCAATAGAAAGCCAAAAACTGAGATATGGAAGGCTATGATCCTGGGTAATATATGGAGTAACTTCGTACCATTTTGACAGATAGAATCGACTCGGCCCAGAGGTAGCCCCATCAATCGTTCCGCGTTGCAACGCCATATAAACTTCTCGTGAGCTCAATTCAGTAGGCACGACGCCCAGTGCGCGATACATTGTTGCCTGGGCCGCTCCGGCATTCCTCAATTTTAGCCCTTTATAGTCCTCCACGGTATGGATCGGTCTTATTGCGTTGCCGACGAGAGAATTTCCATACGGTAACATGGCTAAAAGCTTGGCATTTATTTTAGTTTCAAATTCGGTGGCTGCTATCTCCCTCACCCTGCTCAAATCAATGAACCTATAATAATGATCATAGTCTTGCCAACATCCTTGTGCACCGAAAGAGCTTATAAATTCGAGAGCAGGTGAGCGACCTCCTACATAGGCGTTGTGCAATACGGCCATGGACAGGTTTCCGTTTGCCATAGCTTCGATTTCCGCTTTTGGACCATAAAGCTCACCTGAAGGGTAACGGGTAATCTCAATGCGTCCGTTGCTGTTTTTTTCAACGATATCCTTAAACTTGTCTGCTGCCAGCTCAATGCAGCTTCCAGGAGCCAGGGTACTTGACAATTCCAATTTTACCTTGTCCGCAGCGAAGGACGTAAAAGCCAGCAACGTCATCGTTAGCGTGAGTGTCCAACAAAGTCCAATTTTTTTTGTAATTTTCATTTTGCTCCTCCTTTTCCGAGGTAGGGTCTAATTGACATTAAGCCGTGACTTCACTGTTTTTTCTAAGGGTGGCCCTCGGCTGTTATAAGAAATTTCCCCAGTAGTTATTTGCATTTGAACAGCCTCCTTTCTTAAACCGATATTATAAAAAGGATATTCTGCCATACCGGAATTATAGCGATTATTTACACTTTTGCTTCACGTGACTTTAATGTCTTTCCTAATCGTTTTTGTAAACATCATGGCAAGAGTATAACTTTAATTCCCTCTTTTCGCATCAGAATCTGAAACGCCTCTTCCGCCTTTGTCAAAGGTAAAGCGTGAGTTATAATTTCCCTAGTGTCTATAACCTTGTTGGCAACGAGTTTTATAGCTCTGAACCAGGTAGAAGGTTGTCTTCGAAAAGAACCATGGATGGATAATTCTTTATCGACAACTATATTGGGGGCAAAGACACTTTCCGGCCCTATTCCCACCAGCCCTATTTGCCCTCCAGGTTTTGCAATTTTTACAGCCTCAGTAAGCGAGCCTTTTCCACCACTGACGTCCATAACGATGTCCGCTCCTTTCCCTTCGGTTAAATCGAAAACTTTCTCTTTCGGGCTCTCTTCTGCAACATTTACAGGAATGGCGCCAAATTTTTCTGCTAATTTCAATCGGTCCCTGTCCTCATTTAACCCGCATACGATAATTTTTGCGGCGCCGCTTGCTTTCGCCAACATCACTCCAAACAATCCTATGGGGCCAGGCCCGATAATCGCTATGTCATCGCCAGGCTTCAGGTCACATCTCTCAAATGTCCTCAAAATGACTCCCAAAGGCTCGATCGCCGATGCTTCTTGAAAACCAATTTGTTCTGGAATTTTGTATAGACTGTTTTTCGGTACTATTACATACTTTGCCATACCCCCGTCGACATGTTGTCCCAATCTAGTCTGATACATACAAAGGTTAAATTTGCCAAGTCGACAATAGTAACAGTCACCGCACCCACCCCATGTGTCCGCTACAATCCTATCTCCCAGTTCAAATTCCTTGACCTCTGCGCCCACCTTACAGACCGTCCCTGCCACCTCATGGCCCAGCACTCTGGGTAATTTTATCCATTGTATAAAAGGTTCCCATTGGTAAATATGTAAATCTGAACCGCATACCCCGCATGCCTTGACCTCGATCAATACCTGATTCTTTTTGAGATGATCGGGCTCGAGAACCTCCCTGATCTCTATTCCGATTTCCGGTTTGCTTTTTACAACTCCTAACATTTTGATTCTCCATGCTTTATTGAGTTGGTTTTAGCAGGCAAACTTGTTTAAATCCAAAATTGGATGTCACAAGAAATACGTCTGATGTAAAAGCTTGAAACAATCTTTAGGATTGCAAAAAGCCCATAAAATTAGCGATTCAGTTAAAGTTGTGACTTGCTCAACATTTTCTAAAGAGAAAACTATTTCTATGATTTTTTCGACTTTCTCTGAGGACTGAATATGGAAGCCTCAAATCGGCCATTATATTCTTCGGCAAGCCGTAACAAGATCTTTGCAGCGTCGAATTCTTGCCCATATAACGCACAACCGATACCATCTCGGCAGGAACCTGTGATAGATCCGTCTGAACAATATACTGTTATATTTTTCGAATCAGCTCCATTATTCACCCTCGTCCATCTGGTCTGTCGGGTCCGTCGACAGTGAATTGATTTATACTGCACAAAAGCTCAAATCCCTACCAATCTGCAACAATCATATGCATGGTGCAGGCTGCATGTTCGGTTCCGGACAGTCCGCCTCCGGTCACATGGGACATGGCTACCTTCGGAATCGGTTCCACCTGGTATCCCTTGCACTCCCCTCTTAGCTGCTTTGCATTGGCTGCGACCTGGGCTGCACCGGTCGCTCCGATAGGATGGCCGCAGGACAGCATGCCGCCGCGCGCACTGAAGACGCATTTTCCGCCGTAGGTGGATTGACCATCCCGCAGGAACTTGAGACCCTCTCCTTTTTTGCAAAAATGCATGCATTCATAATATAAAAGTTCAGCGATCGTGAAAGCATCGTGCAATTCCACGATATCTACATCTTCGGGACCGATGCCGGATTCTTCGTAAAGGAGGATACTTGTCATCTCCGTGATATCATCACCGGTGATATCACGGGGTCTGTTATGATAGGGACCGGAGGTGACGACCGTGCCCGCCACCTTGATCGGTTTTTCAATGCCCAGTTTGTTCACCATATCCTTGGAGCAGACCACTACTGCACCGGCTCCGTCGGCAACGGGGCAACATTGATGCAGTGTCAATGGATAAGCGATCATCCGAGAGTTGACCACTTCTTCAACGCTGATCTTACCCTTGAACCAGGCATGGGGATTATTGGTAGCGTGTTTCCGATTCTTGACCGTCACCAGGGCTAGATCTTCTATCGTGGCGCCTGTTTCATAAAGATAACGGGTTGCCCGCATGGAATACTTTCCGGTCATCACCGCTCCGTGCATTGTCTCGATATCGTTCATGGCTGGCATGGCTGCCGTGCCTGTCTCCCTGCGCAATGTAAGATTTTCCGCACCGACACCAATGGAGGCCTCCGTCAGACCGCAGGCCACATCCTTTATGGCAAGGTGAACCGCCATCCCCCCTGAGGAACAGGCACTTTCAACATTAATAATGGGAATCTTCCCAACAAAGCCCAGATCTTTGAAGATGGTCTGTCCCGTCACAATTCCGTTTTGAGCATTACCCACGTACGCACTTTGAACTATTTCAGGTCGATCGATATTCGAGTTTTTAAGCGCCTGGTAAGCTGCCTCTCGACCCAAGGCATCGAAGTCTTTTTTACTTTTTCCAAAAACGGTTTCGCCGACACCTGCAATATAGACATCTCGTTGAAGTTTCATCTCCTGATTTCTCCTGAAAACTTATGCAGAAGCTTTCTTGAATTTGTAACTGATTATAGGCGATCCATCCTTGTTTAATCTGATGGGTTCAACCGTCAATTCTACGTCGTCATCGCATCTGAACGACCCCACAGTCCCTTCCAGCATGGAAAAAATCCGGATATTTTCCGGTAGATCGATGTAGCCGATTATATAGGGCGTCTTCATACCAGGTTGTCCCACATAGATGTCGGCATAACTATACAGCTTTCCTTTCCTGGAGAGAGCAACCGACTCGAATTCCTCCCCCCAACAATTAGGGCACAAATCCATTTTTGGAAAATCCAGCTGGCCGCATTTTATGCAGCGATATCCTTTTAAATACGGAAGTGTGCCATCCTCCGGCACTTCTAAGAGATCTCGATGAAAAAAAGTAATATCCAGCTCTTTGCCACCATCTTTGCGTTCTTTTGGATCCCCCATTTTTTTTGCCCTCTAATTCCTTCCACAACGGATTTAAAAATATTTCTACTAAAATAGACTGCTGCTACCGATTTCTTGTGTGAATTGCCGATCATTTATCTGAGCTTGAAATCAACCTTTTCAAGGTCGAAGCAATCTTTCGTCAGATCCTTTTTTTCTTTTCTCAGTATGTATTTCTGCACACGATGCGTTGGTGTCTTAGGAAGCTCTGAACGAAATTCAATAAAGCGCGGGACCTTAAAATAAGCCAGTCTGTCTTTGCACCATTCGATAACTTCAATGGGATCCATCTTTTCGTTGGGTTTGATGACCACGTAAGCCTTTATTTCATCATCATAAAGCTCTGATGGAATCCCTATGACTGCTGATTCAAGTACTTTCGGATGTGCATTGATGATATTTTCTACCTCGAGTGAAGAGACATTTTCTCCTCTCCGCCGAATAACATCCTTCTTACGATCGGCAAAATAAAAATAGCCGTCTTCATCCTTCCAGGCATAATCGCCGGTCGAAAGCCAGCCATCGCGAAGCACTTTATTGGTTAACTCTGCATCTTTAAAATACCCCCTCATCATGACAGGATTTTCTAGCTTGATTTCGCCTACCACACCTGGCGCAACTTCCCTGTCGTTTTCATCCACAATTTTTGCCTGGTTAACAAATCCAATACCGGGAATCTGTTTTGGCAAGCCCATGCTTCTCTCTTTACGAAGACCGTAAAGAGGTTGAATTAAGCACAGCCCACATTCTGTTAGGCCATATCCTGTCACCAGGGTAATTCCATAGCGTTGTTCAATATAATCCTTAAATTCTTCATCGAAGGCAGGCGTTCCATATGCAGCCCTCACATGGTGGTTTCTATCTTTTTCCGATTCCGGTTGCTTGCTTAAGATCGGTATCATGGCCCCGATATAATTAAATACAGTTGCTTTATAATACCTTATTTGATCCCAAAATTTAGAGGCACTGAATCTGTCCGCCAAAATTAAGCTTGCCCCCGCAGTCAGAGCTCCCATCGTGGAGTATCCCTGAGCATTGGCATGAAATAAAGGTAAACACGTAAACAGCCTGTCTTCCGGAGTCACATCCATGGGGTATTTAAATCCCAAACCATTCAAAATCCAATATTTATGAGACATCATGACCCCTTTAGAGGGACCCGTGGTGCCGGAAGTATACATAATTTCGCAAAGATCATTTTCGCTGATATCCACTGGGGCTAGCGTTGTCGATGCATTTCTGAAGGCCTCATCAAATGAAACGTAGTCGCTGTTTTTGGCATCCTCCTCAATCAAAATAACGTTTTTCAACAAAGGCGCTTCGGGTCTGATTTTGTCTACTATAGTTTTGAGTGAAGAATGAACCAGAATAGTATTGGCTTCAGAGTGGTTGACAATATATTTGGCCTCTTCGACTTTATAATGCGTATTGATGGGGACAAGAACAGCGCCTATTTTCGCCAGACCAAGCCAGGCGTAAATAAATTCGGGGCAGTTCGGCAAAAAGAAACAAACATGATCTCCTTTCTTTAGGCCTAACTGCAAAAAGAGGTTGGCTGCTTTATTGATGTTTTCGTTAAACTCCTTATAAGTGATTTCTTGCTCGCCATAATAAAGGAAGATTTTATCCGGATTTTTATCTGCAGTTGTTTCAATCAGTTGGCGAATATTCATATCGTAAAAACTCCTTAACCCATGTGAGCCAGAAGCAAATAGTTTTCAGCAAATGGATAAAGTCTTTAAGCCCTTCCTTTTTAGCCCCAATCTTAACCAAAGAGGAGAGATGGAGCATTCTATCTTGATTTTTCAAAATGCTTTTTTGCGTAACCCTTTCGATTTTTTTTATAGCTCGCAAAATCAATCCAAGCCAGAAGTTCACCTCCGTCAACGTCGATAGCTCTTCCTGTTATCATTTTCGACTTTTCGGAACAAAGAAATAAAACTGCGTCAGCAATATCTTCCGGTTTACAATATTTTCCCATCGGAAATCGACAAAGTTCTTGATCCAGTTCAACTTTCGATTTCTGTGATATTAGCAATGGCGTCAGGGTAGCACCTGGACAAACAGCGTTAACATTAATTCCGTAAGGTGCGAGCTCGTATGCCAGATGCCTTGTAAAACCCAGCAATCCAGCCTTAGATGCGGTATAGTGGGCACCGCCATGATAACTGATTTTTTTTGCTGCCACAGATGCTATGTTGACAATCTTGCCGTATTTTTTTTTCTGCATCGGTTGAATCGCAGCTTTACAACACAGAAATGCCGCATTTAAATTGACGTCAATTACCTTCCTCCATATCGTATAGGTCATATCTTCAACCATGAGACTATCGCCAATTCCGGCATTATTAACGAGTATATCGATCGGGCCAAATTGCTCGAATAGAAGTTCGAACATTTTTTTTACATCTTCCGGATTTGATACATCAGCTTGAACGGCAAACGTTTCCCCGCCCAGCTTTGCTAATTCTATGGCGGCCTTCTCGGCATCCTCGGCAATCACGTCGTTTATGCAAACACGGGCGCCTCCCTCCAGGAGTTTTGCTGCAATCGCTTTGCCGATACCCTTTCCGGCTCCGGTTACGAGCGCCACTTTGTTCTTTAATTCCATGGCCATTCCTTTCATAGAAACCTTAAAAACCAAAAATTTGACTGAAACCCTTTTTGAGTTCTAATATAACCTTGTACTCAATTTAGCCAAAACCATTTACTTGTTTCATTTTATGGTCCCATCAGCGTTCCATCAATCTCTGACCGCCCCATTAAAATTGTTGTTACTGATCTCTTGCATAATTGTTTCTTAATTGGCTCATAACCATGCTTTTTGGAAAGCGCGTCTTTGTGGATGTTGGTTATCTATTCCACTTGTTCGGTATTATTCAGCCGTTTTGTTCAACGGTTTCTCGCATGCTTGTTGCACTAATTCAGCTATATCGAAAACAAGTTGTTCATTTGTATACATCTTTAGCCCATCTGTCAGCATCAGGAGACAAAAAGGACAAGCTGTTGCAATCAATCCCGCCTGGCTTTCAAACGCTTCTTGTGCACGGACATAGTTGATGCGTTGACCGTTTTCTTCATTCCAGTAGTTTCCTCCCCCTGCTCCACAACAAAAGCTATTACTTTTACTTCGAGGTAATTCGATCATATGAGATATCGAGCCAATTATACTTCTAGGATCTTCATAAATTCGATTGTGTCTGCCCAGATAACAAGGGTCATGATAGGTGATTTTCTGATCTCCGCAAGCCAGTTTTAGTCTTTCTGAACGAATGAGTTCTTTAATCATTGTGGCATGAGGGATCACGTCATATTCCCCTCCCAAGGGAGGATAATAATGTTGAAAGCTATCATAACAGTGTGGACATATCGTGATAATTTTCCTTACCTGATGAACATTGAAAAGTTCGATATTGGTATTTGCAAGCTGTGCAAAGAGGTAATCATCTCCCATTTGTTTGGCCGGATCACCTGTACAACGCGCACCCTCGATAATTCCGTAAGAAACACCAGCCTGATTTAAAAGTTTAACCATCGCCCTGCCAACTTGTTGAGCTCGATCTTCATAAGCGGCCGCGCAGCCAACCCACAACAGATATTCGGTTTCGCCGGCTTTGAAGATAGGCACCTCCAGGCCTTTACGCCAATCTGAGGGTGAGGCCTGAGAAGAGAACGGATGCATCAGGGCTTCCATATTCCGGTAGGCTGAAACCATTTGGGTTGGCATCTCACCGCGCTCCATCATGAGATTCTGCCGCATCCCCCAGATGGCTTTCAATGGGTTAATCATGGCCGGACACGTTTCTACACAGGCCCCGCAGGTGCGGCACTCGAATAGTGTCGGCATTCCAATCGCATCGACGATGCCACTGTCACCCATCCTCCTCTGCCTCAGCGCTTCGGCCAGGATGACCATAACCCCTTTCGGGTTCAGGGTTTTTCCAGACAGTGTGGCAGGGCAAACCTCTTGGCAACGGCCACACCACAGGCAGGTACTGAAATCCAACAGACGCTTGGCTGAATAGTCCTCAAGGGTAGGTGTACCCAGTGTCGGTAGGCCGCCATTGTCATCTGGTTCAAGCGCGGCGATATCTAAAGCTTTCTCATCGGCTCCCATAATGGGTTCGGCCAAGGCGGCGTTGAGGGGAACAAACAACAGATGGACCAGGGGTGAAAAGGGGAGCCAGGCGATGAAAGCCAGGGCTAATATCCCATGTGCCCACCATAGGGTGATGTAATCGCCATGGTGGACACTTATTCCATTCATGGCTATGGCTACCAGATTCCCGACTAAAGCAGGCTCCCGTGCTCCGGTCATCTGTATCCGCTGTCCTTCAAGAATGAATCCAGTGAGGATGACCACGATCAGAAAAATTTCCGCTAAAACAAACCCTCGCCTGGATTTTGGATTCGATAACCTGGGGTAATGCGCAAGACGCCGGATCAGAAGAAATCCAAGCCCCCCAAAAACAACAATCCCGGCAGCATCCAGAGTGAAAGCCATGAACCATCTATAAAAACTACCCGACATCACCTCCAAGCCAAACAGCACATTCAACAAAACCAAAGTTGTGCCGATGAAAAGCACCAGCATTCCCCAGAAAACCAGGCCATGGAAAAGTCCCGTGACCGGCCGGCGGTATACGCGGGAGCCCAGAAGTCCGTTCCATAGGGTCGCGACCAATCGATCCCGGGATAAAAATTCCCGCAGATCGTCAAGCGATATCCGTAGTGAGGTCTCGCCTTTTCTTATTCTTTTCCAATGCAGATACACGCCATAGCCAAAGATAGCCACGGTCGGGATGGCCAGAAGATCGATTATAATCCCATATTGAATTATCCAATACGGTGTACGTTCCATTTTCAAGTCCCTTACAATGGGTCAAGCCTTGGCCTGCTTGATTAGGGCCGGAATGACCTCCAGTAAGTCGCCGACGATGCCGTAATTGGCCACACGGAAAATGGGCGCATTCGGATCTTTATTGATCGCAATAATTCTGCCCGAGTCACGCATTGCTGCAATATGCTGGCTTGCACCAGATATACCACACGCGATGTAAACATCCGGGGTCACAGTACTTGCGGAAATGCCGACCTGGTGAGCAATGGGCAGCCATCCCATGTCGGCAACCGGTCGAGAGCAGGCCAATTCGCCTTCCAGTGCATCTGCTAGTTCTCGCAGCAACGGGATCTTGTCAGGACCGCCGATACCCCTTCCTGCGCTGGCCAGAACCTTGGCCTTGGTGATGTCAACGCCACCGGTATCGATGGTCAGAATCTCCAGAATTCGGCTGCGCAGCCGCTTTTCATCAAAATCGATCGCCAGCGTTTCAACCGCCGCATCCTTGGCAGCCAAATTGTCTCGTGGCTGTACACCTTTGACAATGCTGATCAAATAAGGCTGCGCGCCCACCAGCCGCACCTTGATCTGGAGGGTACCTCCGAACACGGAGCGGACCACGATCAGATCGTTGCCTTCGACCCCCAGCTCGTTGCAGTTGCTCACCATGGTGCTGCCGAGGCGCACGGCAGCGGCTGGTCCGATTTCCATGCCCAGGTATGTATACCCCATAAGCACCAGGGCGGGACTAAATTGCTTGCAAACCTGATAGATCGCCGTGGTGTAAAGCTCGCTATTGTAATCCTTAAGCAATGCATGCTGCACCGGGAGCACGAGGTCAACACCCGATGTTTTGAGGCTTTCGATAAAGGCATCCAGCTCAGATCCGACCACCAGCACCGCAAGGCGGGTTCCCCATTCGTCGGCCAGCGATCGCCCTTTCCCGATAAGTTCCCAGGTGATGTTGTCCAATACAGCGTTTCTATGCTCCGCAAGCACCAGGATATCGCCTTTCATCACAGCACCTCTCTGATCTTCTGCATCACCGCGGACGCCTGTGTCGCCGGATCACCGTCGATGATCTCAGCCATGCCTGCTTCTTTGGGAGAAAAGATATCGACGATTTCTATGCTCGGCGGCTGCCCGCCGGCATCCAACTCGGTCAGTGTCAGAGACTTGATGGGTTTGCGCTGGGCCAGCATCATCTTTCGAACCGGTACAAAGCTCGGCGGTTCCGTGCCGGTCTGAAAACACACCAGAGCCGGCAGGTTGAGCTCTTCGACCTGCTTTTTCCCGTAGCCGAGTTCCTTGGTAATGCGAATAGTTTTTTTTCGTTCACCCGGCTCGATCTCGGTAACAGCATAAGCGAACGGCAAACCCAGCATCTCGGCGATTGAAATGCCTACTTGAGCAGCCATGACATCGCTGGATTCAACTCCGGTGATCACCAGGTCGTATTCCTGTTTTTGAATAGCAGCAGCAAGGGCGCGCGCAGTGGCAACCGGCTCGAACAGATCCGCATCAATGCGCAAAGCTGCGTCGGCATCCTTTCCCAATCCTGCCTGCAGAATTTTTTGGACTGACAGCGGTCCGCATGTCAAAACGACGGTCTTTCCGCCGCTTTTCTTGGCCAATTTTATGCCGGCTTCAAGGGCGTAATCATCGGACTCGTTGATGACGATGCTACCTGCTTCGTAATCCAGCCGGTCATGGGTTTCCGGTACCGATGGGTTGTTCACAAAGCCCGGCACAGCTTTGGTGCACACAAGAATATTCATAAAGCCTCCGTTTACAGTGTCACTCTTTATGGTCGAGAACGGCGTTTTTCCCGGCGATAGTCGCAAATACCGCACCGGTCAACTGGCCGCAGGCGCCGGCATAATTTTGGTAAAAAATGCCTCCGATGATCTCGCCGGATGCGTAAAGCCCTCTGATCGGAATATCGCCATTCGCCAGCACCTGGGCCCGTTTGTTGACCTTGAGTCCGCCGTAGGTAAAGGTTATGCCGCATGTGACGGCATAGGCATAGTAGGGCGGTGTGTCCAAAGGATAGGCACAGCTGGACTTGGGCAGATCCAATCCTTCGGTGTGTGCGTCCTCGGGCCGACCGGTAAACTTATACCAGTGGTTGTTGCCTCCCGGAATTCCCGCCGATTTGTTATATTCGGAAACCGTTTCGATCAGTGTGTCCGCAGGAATACCCAGCTTATCCGCCAGCTCTTCGATCGTATCCGCCTTGGTGTAAGGCGCGTTGACGTAATCATGAAAGATAGCGCCTTCGATGACGGTCTTGTATCCATTGGCGTCAAAAAGTTGAAACACCAGGCGTTCGGGTTGAATCAGTGCATACTGTCCATAACGCGCATAGGTATTTTCCGTGCTGTCATATCCCTCATCCACAAACCTTTCGCCGAGTGCATTGACGCATAGACCAAAGATGTACATCCGCTTGGAAGTCTTTTCCGTATCTTCACGGATGGCCGGTTGTGGGGCATCGGCCTCGATGAAGATCGCATGACAGCCGCTCCAGTTGCCAAAAGGCTGGGCACCAATATCAAGCGCCATTCGAATCCCGTCACCCATGTTGAATTGACCGCCGCGAACTTTGGCCAGATCCCAATTGGCACCCAGGTAGCGTGCTCGCCACTCTGGATTAGCCTCAAACCCGCCACAGGACAAAATGACAGCTTTTGCTGAATAATCTTTCATGCCATTGCAGGACTTTGTCCTTACGCCGCAGACTTTTCCGCTTCCGTCCACCAACAGTTTTCGCGCCCCGGTTTCGTAAAGCAGATCAATTCCTTCCATGTTTTCCACGCGATCGAACAGATAGTCTGAAAGGCCAGCACCGCCACCCTTGGCGGAAATAGGGACAGGTCCGAGAAAATGCAGTTTGCCCTCGATGCGTTTGACAAAAAATGAGGTCAATTCCATCTTGACCCCCTGTTTTCTAATCATCCAGCGAATCGCATCGGTAGAGCTGTTGATTATTAGTTCCATCATCGAAGGATCCACCAGGTTTTCGGTAACGGACGAATAATCTCTAAAGTAATCATCTGCCGTGTAAGGTTCGATAATAATATTACGTTCTTCCTCGGTTAAATCAGGAATTAAGTCGCGGACATCTTCAATTCCATTGTGCACGATCCGGTATATACCGGTCGTAAAATAGGCGTTACCACCTCTTTTTTCTTTTGGAGCGATTTCCAGCACGAGTACCCTGGCGTCGTGTTCATGTGCTCTCAATGCTGTCAGCAGGGCTGTATTACCTGCCCCTACCACAATGACATCATAGTCTGTGGATTTTTCACTCATGCTGATCTCCTTTCAATAGATCAAAATTGAGCCCGCTGTAATTTAACTATTTGTATAAATCGACTTTTTTCCTAACCGGATACATGCTGCAGTAAAGGCGTTAGATCATCGAGCTGATCCAACTCCGTCACCAGCGAAATAATCTTGTCGATGTTTTCTTGAGATAAGCCCGCCATATTGCCACAATCCTGATATTTATGGCGAACATCTTCCAAGCTCAGCGGTCTTCGAGCCATGCCGAGAATAAAGATTTCCTCTTCTTCAATGACAGCGCCGTTCTTCAAGTGCACCACCATCCGTTCGCCATGCGGGCCCATCTCTTCGAGATACTGATTGCAATGCTCCTCAAGTTCGCCGTTGTGGAAAACCTGAATTTTCTCCATCCATGGGCGAATGTCGGAATCTTGAACCGCTTCGTCTGTCATTTGGTGCATTCGCACCTGCCCATCTTTCAAGGCTCGAGCAAATGCATACTCCTTCGAAAATTTGGCCTGTGTGCCGGTCTCCGGAAATTTGGTTTTCATCCGTCGCGGCGGCCCGTTATAGCCCCACTGGAGGTGTTTACCGTCTGCGTAGTCTTTGGAAAGCATCGCGCAAAGGGTCTTGGGCTGCGAATGGATCTCGATAGAAGCAATATCCTCCAGTCTCAGCGCGTCTCTGTTATGAATGCGAATGCCGCATTCGATGTTTGTGGTCAGCCCGTGGCAGCACGGGTAAAGTTTGATCGCCGACATGCCCGGTGTCTCAAGTCCCCAGGGACGGCCTAAAAAATCAAATGGCTCCTCTTCTACGGCCTCTCCCCAGTGATACGCATGGTAAAAGCCGAGCGAACTTTCCAGGGCATTCGGATTGGCGGTAAATCCGTTCTTGGCCAGCTGGGCGGCAAAAAGACCGCGTTCGGCAGCCATACCCGCATGCAGCGGCTTTGTCAACGAGCCGAAGTTGACTGCCAAACCGCTGGCCATGGATGCGGCCAACCCCAGAGCCATGCGAATCTGGCCTTCGTCGAGCCCCATCAGCCTTGCGCAACCTGCGGCCGCTCCGAAAATCCCGAAGAGCGATGTCCCATGCCAGCCGGCCCTGATCCAACCCGGTGTCATGGCTTCGCCCACCCGCATGGCAACTTCGTGCCCTATGACGAATGATGAGAGCAACTCCCGACCCGACATGCCGTGGGACTCTGCAATCGCCAGATGGGCGGGGAAAGTGGAGGTAAAAAGGTGACTGCGGACCCTTGGGCAGGTTTCGTCGTAATCCAATAAATGGCCCACATAGCCATTGATCAGGGCCGCATGATTCTCGCTGGCCTTGTCGGCTCGACCTATGAGCGCGCATTTCGGATGGGCAGCTGTGCCAAGAATTTGTTTGCATAAGCCTTGGAGCGGTACGTTGGATTGGGCTTGACCAACCAGGGCAACGAATAGCCAATCCGTAATACCAGTCTTAGCTTGCCGCAGGGCTGCTTCGGGAACATCCGCATCTCTTGTCGTCGCCACAAAGGTTGAAATTTTCTGACTTACGTGCATCCCCCCCCCTCTGCCATGGGCGTTTTCCAATCGACATGAACTTTCTTCAAGAAGCCTTCCGGGATCTCCAGCCTTGCTATTTCATAGCTGAGCAGATCGCATCGCCGGCAGCTGTTGTGGTAAGGTTTCCCCCTAGATCGCGGGTCACATCGTTAGATGATATGGTTTGAATAACCGCCTTCTCAATACCTTTGGCCGCATCCGAATAGCCAATGTAGTCCAGCAAGAGGCCTGCAGACAGGATCGCACCGATGGGGTTTGTGACATTCTTCCCCGCATACTTCGGGGCGCTTCCATGTACCGGTTCAAAAAGAGAAACCCTGCCGGGATGGATATTCCCGGAGGCCGCCATACCCAATCCACCCTGCAACGCAGCGCCAAGATCAGTGATAATATCGCCGAACATGTTATTGGTGACGACAACTTCATACTGGTCGGGCTTGAGCACCATCCACATGGTGACGGCGTCCACGAACTGGGTATTCGCCTCAATGTCGGGATAGCGCTTGGAGATTTCGGCAAAAGCGCGCTGCCACAAATCATGGCCGTATCGCAAAATGTTTGACTTATCGGTCATGGTAACGCGCGTACGCCCGTTTTCCTTCGCAAATTCAAACGCGGCCACGATGATGCGTTCGACCCCGGCACGTGTGTTCATATCCTCTTGGATGGCAATCTCCTCAGGTGTGCCTTTCTTGAAAATCCCCCCTATTTTCACATACATCCCTTCTGTATTCTCTCGAAAAATCACAAAATCGATATCTTTGGTTCCGCGTCCCTTGAGAGGGGTAAGGCTCTCGTCCAGCAGTTTGACCGGCCGTAAATTAATATAAAGGTCCAGTCCAAAACGCATACCCAGTAAGATGTCGTCCGCGTGTTTCATATCCGGTACACGGGGATCTCCGAAGGCGCCGACATAAATCGCATCGTATTCGGTGCGAAGCATGTCCAAGGCCCCCTCAGGCAAGGTAACACCCTCCTTGAGATACTTTTCCGCACTCCAATCGAAATGAGTCATCTCCAGCGTGAAGCCGTAAACCTCCTGTGCCGTGTTCAGGACTTTGACAGCTTCCCGCGTCACATCAACACCTATACCGTCTCCAGGAATAACAGCGATATGTTTCACGAAACTCCTCCCAAGAATTATTTAGCCAGTTTATTTTTTAAATAATTAGATGCGCCCCCAGCCTTTAACATATGCTTATCGCTATCAGAAACTTCTATTTGTGTTGTAAATTCAATGTGTTTATTGGCTAATTTTACCTTAACTTCACCCTTATCAATCTGTTCATAGGTATTATCAATTTGAAAACGATCATTCATATCAATTTCATCAAAATCATTTTTGTTCTTGAATATAAGGGGAAGGATCCCATAATTGATCAGGTTCTCTTTATGAATCCTGGCAAAAGATTTTGCCACGACCACTTCAACGCCGAGGAACATGGGCAACAGTGCGGCATGTTCTCTACTGGAACCTTGTCCATAATTTTCACCGCCGATAATCACCGATTTTTTTAATTCCTTGGCCCTCCGAACGAACGTATCATCGGTATAGCAAAAGGTGTACTCTGCGAATTTCGGGATGTTTGCGATGTACTTCAGGATTTCGGTTCCAGCCGGAATGATATCGTCTGTTGTGATGTTATCACCCAGTTTTATGACGACTGTTGCGTCAATCCTCTCTCTCAATGGACCTCTTTCCGGTAAAGGTACGATATTTTCTCCCCTGATGATTTTAACGTTTCTATTATCTTCCACCTCATCAGGATTCATAATCATGCTGTCTTCTACGATATACATTTCCGGTTCGAAACAGTCCTGCAAGATCGTTGTATCAGCAATATCTCTGGGATCCGTAATTCGACCTGCCAGTGCTGTGGCAGCGGCTGTTTCCGGGCTGGCCAGATAGACAGAAGCGTTCGTCGTGCCACTCCTGCCTTTGAAGTTACGGTTTGAGGTCCTGACAGAAATCCCGTTTACTGGTGGCACTTGGCCCATGCCGATGCACGGACCACAGGCAGGCTCAAGAATCCTTGCGCCCGATGCCACAAGGTCAGCCAGTACACCGTCTTGAATCAGGTGCTGCAGCACCTGGCTGGAACCTGGTGCAACGGTCAAGTCGATGTCTTTGTGAACTCTTTTGCCTTTTAGTATTCTTGCAGCTTTAGCGATATCCGAATAAGACGCATTGGTACAGCTGCCGATGAACACTGAATTTGGTTTGATATGTCCTCCTTCTTTTGCTTTT
>Ga0209536_100007812_pt1 | contig 16172 bp, 15 predicted proteins | sample DeeMarSeWOR28_12_FD_187461 | JGI IMG/M metagenome (GOLD analysis project Ga0209536, IMG submission 187461) | Marine sediment microbial communities from White Oak River estuary, North Carolina - WOR-2-8_12 (SPAdes) (version 2) | ecosystem: Environmental > Aquatic > Marine > Intertidal zone >...
TGGAGGATGTGTGTTGGCATGGGGTGGGTTTCCGTTATGTACCGCATCCCATTGCACAAGCCGACACAACTCCTCCCGGGAGGGGAATAACTAGGTATGATATTACAGAAAGTCTTCAATATTCCCCATCCCCTGTCTCAAAACAGTGAATGATTCATCAGTACAATCTACTACAGTAGAAGGTATGTTATTCCCGGGTCCGCCATCGATTACTACATCGACTTCATTTTTAAAACGATCAAATATTTCCTTCGGATCCGTAATATATTCGCGGATTTCATCCTGATGTTTCAAAGAAGTGGTAATGATTGGATTTTTCAGTTCTTTAACAATCTCGCGCGGAATATTATTATCAGGAATTCGTATACCAACTGTTTTTTTGGTAGTGTGCACATACCTGGGTGTCCGGCTGCTTGCGTTCATGATAAATGTGAAAGGCCCCGGCAATGACTTTTTCAGGACTTTAAAAACAGGCCTGCTGATTGCCCTGACATAGTTCGAAACATCACTCAAATCATAACAGATAAATGAAAGATTTACTTTTCTGGGATTCAATCCTTTGATCCGGCATACCCTTTCGATAGCCCTAGCGTTAAAAATATCGCACCCGATTCCATAGATAGTATCCGTCGGATAAATAACGACACCACCTTCTTTTAGCAAATCAATGATATGTGTGATTTTGGAAGTTTTGGGATTATCAGGATACATTTTAATTAATTCGCCAGCCATGGGAAATATGTTTGTTTATTGAAATTCAAATTAGATCATCAATTTAATACATTTTGTTATTTTTGTCCTTCTTATGAGTAAAAGAAATATATTCATAGCTTTCCTGGTGGTCTTTTCGATCTCTCTGTCCTCATTTTCATTTTATATTTACCAGGTCATCAATTCACCGAATATCCTGGTGGACAAGGAATCCAGGTATTTATATATTCCAACGGGTGCTTCTTTCAAGGAAGTCCAGTCGATTTTATACCAGCAGAATATTGTAAATGATCTGGTTGCGTTCAGCTTTCTTGGAAAGCTCATGAACTACGATGATCTTGTGAAACCGGGTAAATATTTACTGGATGCAAATATGAGCAACCGGGAAGCCATACGGATGCTGCGTGCAGGTGAACAAATCCCCGTTAATATTACCTTTAACAACGTGCGCCTGCTGGAAGATCTGCCCCCCAAAATCTGCAGGGGCATTGAGCTGGGACCATCCTTACTTCAAAAGGAACTGGAAGATTCGGTGAAATGGTATCAATACGGATTTGATCGCCATACATTCAAATGTATGTTCATCCCGAATACGTATGAAGTATACTGGACCATCAGTGCCGATGATCTCCTTGACCGGATGTATTTCGAATACAAATCTTTCTGGGATCCTGTACGAATACAAAAAGCCGATTCTATGGGATTGAGCATTAATGAGGTATCGATCCTGGCATCCATTGTAAAAGCGGAATGTAAAATGACTGAAGAAGCACCTGTCATTGCGGGTCTTTATATCAATAGGTTACAACGGAATTATGCGTTGCAGGCGGATCCTACGGTGGTTTATGCCAATCAGGATTTTACCATCAATCGCGTACTTAATAAACATAAAGAAATTGATTCTCCTTATAATACTTACCTGTATCGAGGATTACCTCCCGGGCCAATCAACATGCCTGAACCTGTATATATTGACGCGGTATTGAACTATACAAAACATAATTATCTCTATATGGTAGCCAAGGAGGATTTTTCAGGTTTCCACTATTTTTCTACTAATTTGAAAGAGCATTTAACATATGCAGCCAGATATCAGAGGGCATTGAATAAGGAAGGAATATACAGATGAACTATGTACCAATACAAATTACAATTACGGGTTCGATATGCTGAAACCGACCAGATGGGATTTGTGTATTACGGAAACTATGCGACCTATTACGAAGTAGCCCGGGTGGAAGCTCTCCGGTCACTGGGGATCACCTATAAATCACTGGAGGCAAAGGGAATTTTACTTCCGGTACTGGAAAACTGGTCAAAATTTATTCTACCGGCCAGATATGACGACCTCCTTACCATTAGGGTAACCCTTGAGAAAAAGCCTACTACCCGATTAACTTTCAGTTATCAAGTATTCAACGAAGAAGAAAAATTAGTTAACTTAGGTGGTACGACATTAGTTTTTGTCAACCGGGAAACTGAAAAACCCATGATGGTACCCGATTTTTTAATGGAAGTTCTCAAACCGTATTTTAATGATCGTTGATGCGTTAAAATATCTCGACCGATACAAAAGGTGGAGACAAATCACCGCCTATCTTGATCGAATAAAGATCGGAAAGAAAAAGACCCCTTTTTTTGAGATTATAAAGATTTTTCTAATCAGCCTTGAAAAGGATGACATCATCGAACGGGCCAAGGCCGTTGCCTATAATTTCACCCTTGCTATTTTCCCGGCCATAATTGTCCTGTTCACACTGATCCCTTATGTACCCATCCCCAATCTACAGGAAACGGTAATGAATTTTGTGGACGAGCTGGATCTTTCCATGATCGAGGCGGTTCGGGCGACAATAGAAGATATCATTAGCAGGCCCAGGGGTGGACTTTTATCATTCGGCGTGGTTTTCTCTTTGTACTTGTCGACCAATGGCATGTTGTCGCTTATTACCACTTTTAACCATTTTTATAAGACAAAATATTCAAGGAGTTACATGCGAACCTGGGCGATCGCCTTTTTTCTCACCATTCTTTTGATCCTTGTGCTTACCATTGCCAATATTCTGCTTATCGGAGGTCAGATTGCTTTGAATTTTCTCCTGGACATCGGTGTCCTTAATAAAGACTTTTTACTCTACCTGATCATTGGATTACGATTTATTCTGCTGGTACTGATCTTTCAACTCATGATCAGTCTGATTTATTATTTTGGCCCTTCGGTGGAAGACCGGTTCACCTTTATCAATACCGGGTCAGTAATAGCCACTTTACTTTCAATTGCCATATCTTATGGCTTTTCCTTTTATCTTACCAACATTGCGGCCTATAACAAATTTTATGGATCCATCGGGGCAGTTATCGCCTTTATGATCTGGCTGTTTCTATTGTCCGTTATCCTATTGCTTGGATATGTGATCAACGCCAGCATTGACCGGGCGAATAAGGAAGATTATGTGAATATATAGGAAGGGGGAAGCTCGAAGGGGGAAGCTGGCCACCCTCACCCAGATAATCCTGATTTTCATCGGGAAGGCTTCGGCGGTTAAAAAAAAGCCGGAAGGCGTAAGGGTACCGTCTTCTCTTAGAACCTTGGCCGGAAAAGCATGAAGCCTCTATGTGGAGATAATCGATTGAACCTGATTACTTCATAGGGTAAATTGGATGCGGTCGTAGATAAAACGCTTACCTCACAGAGCCCCACGAAGTGTCTAATCGTATGTTATTCCTATCCGATTTTATTAAATGATCAAAGAAATCAGAATTTAGAAACAGGAGAAAGTATGTACGAATTTTATATTTCTATCTGTCTTGGTTTTTCATCATATAACAGATATTGATTGCATTTACTTTGCCAAATACGCTCCTCTTCCCTGAGTTTCTCTCTGACAATCCTTTCTTCCTCTTTACCATTGAGAAAATTGACCAGTGTTTCATCACCTGCCAGCAATTCGATCGCTGTTTTATCAGAACCCAATTCATAAGGCCCTTCTCTCCATAAAAATTCATTTAAATCAGACCTGACCTCCCGTATGAGTTTCAGCGAATACCACAAAGAATGATAACCAATCTTCAATGGATGAAGTTGAAATCCATAACAATATTCCCCATTGTATTTATGGAAAGTGGGAAGAAAAATCAACGGCCGGAGTATTGCCTCCTGATGAACCTCATTCCAATGATCTGTCCAACGGGTCATAAACTTTTTAAAAAAAGGAGCCCCAAAAATTTCAAAAGGCCGGGTGGTTCCTCTTCCTTCGCTCACATTGGTCCCTTCCCAGAGACATTGCCCGGTATATACCAGGGGAGTCATAGGATGAGGAATATTTGGAGAAGGATATGGAAGGATTCGATTTAAATCGAGATCCTGACATTTGATAATTTCCAATGAATATTTTCCGGAAGTTTTATCCTTCATAAACCGGGCAAGTTCTCCAAGAGTCAGTCCATACCTGTGCGGCAATCCAGGCCATCCGATCAGGGATTCGTAGGATTCAGGTAAAGGGATCCCTTCAATCTGCCGCCCTGCCGGATTCGGGTGATCGATCACCAGGATGTGGGTCGATCGATCCTTCAGCATTTCGAAGATTCTCCCCAATAGCGAAACATAGGTAAAATACCTGACCCCGACATCCTGTATATCAATAATTAAAAGATCGACCAGGTTCAATTGATTCAATACATTCATCAATTCATATTCAGTTTTATGATATAAGGATATCATCTCGGCCGAGGTTTCCAGGAAATCATATCGATTCGGGATAGAAAGTGGTTGCTGATCCTGTAATTCGGCAAAAAATCCATGTTCGGGAATAAAGATCGTTTCAAGACGCACTATTCGTTCCAATTCCCTCACGAGGTATTTTTTATCTTTCCAGAGGAAGGAAGTGTGGTTACAAAAAATCCCGCATCTGGCGTCAGAATACCGGGATTTCAATTTCTGGAACAACATATGATATTGAAAATCAACTTCCATTGCAAGAGTCAATTTTCAATAAAGATCTGATTTTTACAATCTTTCTCATTTTCAATTGATTTTTTAAGAATAAAAATAAATTGAAACTACTGAATTAATTATTTTTTTACTTTTAACATTAGTATCCGACAAGCACTTCGATTCACTTAATTATGAAAAAAGTACTTTCTTTTATTTTAACACCCCTTTTTTACACGGGCTTTGGGCTTACCCTGGGAGTTTTCCATATCCTCCAGGTAGTTGCTTACAATCTGTTCGGCTATCCGGCCCATAAAAAAATAGTAGACCTTTTAAATTATGTAACCCTCCAGAACCTGTTGATCCTGGGTACAAGATTCAGTTTCCATGGAAATCCGGATCTTCCACTGGACCGCCCGCTTATTGTGGTTTCCAATCACCAGAGTATGTACGACATTCCTCCCCTTGGCTGGCGGTTGAGGAAACATCATCCTAAATATATTTCCAAAATTGAACTTGGGAAGAATATTCCCAGCATTTCCTATAATCTGCGGAAGGGAGGCTCTGCCCTTATTGACCGGAAAAATGCAAAGCAGGCCCTGCAGGAAATCGATCGATTTGGAAAATATATTGAAAAGAACAAATATGCCGCCTGCATCTTTCCGGAAGGAACAAGAAGCAGAGATGGCCGATTAAAGAAGTTTAAAATAAGTGGGATCGAGGCCCTATTAAAGGCAACTCCTTCCGCACTTATCGTTCCATTTGTAATCGATGGTAACTACAGGCTACTTGAAAATGGCGTTTTCCCCATGCCCGTCGGATTAAAAATCCGCTACACGATTCTCAATCCGATCGAACCTCACTCTCTTCCAATCCAGGAACTTGTCCATCAAATGGAAGAGGTCATTAAAAAGGAATTAAGAGAATCGATCACCAAAACCACAAATAAATAATTATCCAATTAGTAATGACATTTCAGGGATCTTCTCATCACTGGAAAATGTAAATTGACAGATGCCGTTTTCCAGCCTTAATGGCATATTATTAGCAGGGCTTTGGGCCCTATTATTTAAGTTTTACGATAAACGGGCGGAACGTGATTTTTAACTGGTGCAGATTACAAACCAATTTATTTACAATGATTGATAAAAATCAGACTATAAAAAGACTGTTTTTTGGTAATTAACTACCCTATATTCAGAATTTGGTGAAATGGATCTTAAACTTCGATATATTTCGCTTCAATGGAAGAAAAATTTATTCGAATTATGCTGACCCTGGCCTATTCATACAGCCTTAAGTCCTATTATTATCAAATTGTCTTAATATAAATCAAAAAATTAGTTGATAAACAGAAAAAATTTGTATTTTGAATGAATTAAGGGCACATGAATAAAGCATTGAATCCCGACCCGATCCTATGAACTTAACGATCATTCTAATCAAAAGATATCATGGAAAATGATACCAAGACGACAAAAACGAAAAAATCACCCCGGGGAGGCAGGCAAACCTTGTTCCGGGTCACCTACCGGACCCAGATCAACCTGATCCGGATTGCAGACAGCAAAGCCAATATGATTCTGGGTATCAATACGTTGATTATTACCGTACTTATAGGTCTGATTAGTTCCCAGATGATTTTTACCTCCGCTGATTCCATTGAGAACTTTACCTTGGTGATACCGGTAATCAGTATTCTGTTGACGGCAATGCTCAGCGCAATATATGCGATCCGGTCGGCTAAACCACGCCTGATCAAACCTCCCGACAATCTTGATCCAGTTTCCCGCGGTAAAAAGAGTTTATTATTTTTCGAAAATATTCACGATATGAGGCTGCATGAATACATCAATACCATGGAGAATCTGATTGAATCCAGTAAGGATGTGTATGAAAATATGATCATCGATATTTATAATCAATCCAAAGTCCTCCATCAGAAATACAAACTTCTGCGAGCATCCTACCTTATATTTACTTACGGTTTAGTGATCAGCATCCTGTTGTTCCTGGTTTTCTGGTTATTGATCAGTAATCCGGCCATATAATCGTAAACCGGTGTTTAGTTATCTATGAAAAATAATAATTTAATGGGGTATTCCAGAATTTCCAGGAATTGTATTTTAAATACCGCGGCTTATGCCAGGAATTTGCAGGGATCACCTGGATAATATTTGAATATTATGAACAGAAAATTATAGAATGAACCAGATAAAGATTGGATTCATGGGTGCGGGCGGAATCGCAAGGGCACATGCATATGCCTTGAATGCCCTTAAGTTCTATTATCCGGAAGTACCTGACCTGATGTTCGAATCGGTTACCTCCAAAAGAAAGGAAAGCCGTGAGTATTTTGCGCAAAAATTCGGATTCAGAAAGGCAGAAGATCCTCAAGACTTTTCGCAGAATGAAAATATAAATACCGTCCTGATCCTGGGCCCCAACCAGGTTCATTACGAACATCTGAGAAGGACACTTGAAATGCCTGAAATCAACCGGATTTACCTTGAAAAGCCTGTGTGTGCTTCCTTGGAGGAAGAAACGGCCATAAATAAGCTTTTAAATACTATTTCGCGTGATGTCACTATTCAGGTTGGATTTCAATATCTACAATCTCCCGCGCTCAGGGAAGCCCTGGTTTTCTGGAAATCCGGCGTAATGGGAAAACCAATTCATTTTGAATTGAAATATTATCATGGGGATTATCTTCAGTCCTCGTATCGCGACAAACGCAGGACCCGATTAACTCCGGCACCGGATGGCGGAGCGATGGCCGACCTCGGTTCACATGGCATCAGCCTGCTGATGGCCTTTTTAGGTGAAGAATTAAATATACTTCAAGCAATTCAGGGAGGAGGATTTGAGGATGTACCCGGGGATTCCGACCTCTTCAGCTCCATAACCCTATTCGATCCCGTAAGCCGGGCCGTTGGATCGCTGTCGGCCAGCCGCATCAGTTCCGGTACCGGTGATTTGATCCATTTTGAAATTTTTGCAGAAAATGGATCGATGCGATATTCTTCACACAAGGCAGATTATTTTGAATATTATCTCGAAAAAGATCAGCGCTGGATAAAACAAATAGTAGGCAGTCATTACAAACCGGTGAGCAGTTTCCCTTCCGGACATGTTCCGGCCGGTTGGTTAAGAGCTATGGTCCATGCGCACTATCTGTTTTTAACGGGTCATACGGAGGATTCCTTCATCCCGGGATTGGAACATGGTCTTTCAGTCCAGCGGATTGTTCGTAAAACAGCGGAACACCTCAATGACTTCAGAAAACATATAGACAGTCGATAATCTCAAAGGACAAAAGCCCTTATTAAGCATAAGAATTAATTGGTGGATTATATTCAATATCCATATATTGCATTAAAACAGAAAAAATGATCCCTAATGTTCAGGACCTTTCCATCGAAGAAATAGAATTGCTATATAATGCACCTGTTCTTACCAGCATCCTGATATCCGGAGCGGATGGGAAGATCGATCACCGAGAAATTAATGCCGCCATTCAATATACCAGAAAGCACGCAAAAAAAACAAGGGCCTTACTTTATGAGTTCTATTCAGAAATTGCTGAAAACATTGAGCAAAGATTGGATGATGTGATTCAAAATTATCCCGATGACACGCATCAGAGAAACCAGGAAATAACCGACGAATTGGAAAAACTCAATAAAATTTTCCCAAAATTAAATAAACCTTTTTCAGTGGTATATTACGTTAGTTTAAAAACCATTGCCAAAAAAATAGCCAGATCCTCCGGTGGTTTTCTGGGAATATTCGGGACCATCAGCAAAGAAGAACGTGTTTACCTTGATCTTCCTATGATTAACGACCCCCTGAAGATATTCTAAACATAGTTAAAATTAGCCCGAAAAGTTAATAAATTTTTCCTGTCTGATCCCGATATCCATCGGGAAATGAAGCGCAATTTCCTGGTAATCAGCAAGATAAAAAATCATTAAAAAATTGAAGTATTGTCTCAATAGCCTAAATATGGGTTATAGAAATTGTGCTTATCCCGATGAATCGGGACCATGATATATCTAATTGAAAATAATTGAGTTATATTCTGCCAGATTTTCAGTCTTTTGATAATGCATGAACAATCGGGGATAAATCATTAGGCAAAAAGTCGTTAAGACTCCGGTATTATTAATGGAAGAGAAAATTTTTTACGTTGAATAATCCTTGCACAACTAACTATTCTTGGGATTACCCCATACCATTAAAATAAGAAAGCAGGAGTTAATATGTTTTGTTGATTTAATGTGTGATATAGAATTTTTTTAACAGCTTGTAGGCGCATGAACCTTATTTCGAGGAAAATGCCATCAGTTTCTGATTCTGCAATTGAGATTTCGAATACATTAGCGCAAAGATCCGACGAATAACAGGATTATTGCTGTAAAAGTAGGTCGCACAAGGCTCGGATATTTGCATCATTCTCCTCTTGGTCTCATTCATGACCGGCCCAAAATATACTTTTATAAGTTGCTGCCCAATGGCAAAATCGAGACTGGCCAGGATAAGGTTCTCATAGGCATGAAAGGTGGATTTCATATCCCGGTTGAATGCGCCATGCATCATCCTTAACGAGGATCCTGTTTCCACAAAGGAATGATAACCGAAAATTTCACCATCCATTTTTGCAACGATATGTATAAAAGCAGTTGAATCGCAATGTAAGGTCTCATCAATAACATCAAGAAAGGCATCCTGAAAGGGTGTATGTACGAAACTTTTACGCATGGTCGCATCGCAGCAGCCGATCAAAACCTGCTGATCTTTTTTTTCAGGCCTGCCTCGGACTATTTCGATGGTTCCTCCTTTGTTTTTAAAACTCCTGATCTTTTTTTTCAGATTCCGATGTTCGTCAATATATTCCTGAACGGATTTCATCCCTGCAACTTCTACACTGCCTTCATCCACATAGGGAAAAACGGTGGCATTTACGTGATGGGATGCATTGGACTGAAGATCGGTAACAAAAATGGCAATGGAGTTATGTTGAAGATACTTGATCATTTCCCTGGCAGTACGATCGGCATCAATGGCATTTTTAAAAAAACCGGGATTCGCTATAACTTCCGGACCAAAGCCCACCTTAAGCCAGATCAATACCGGGATTTTTAGCCAGTTGACCGGCTTATTAAGCAAGGGAGATCTGAAAAGCGATCTGCCCACCCTATTGCACTTTAGTAACAGAGCGGCCCCAATAAGTTCATTCGCCTTAAATACCCTTAAGACGTGTGGCCGGGTCCATTTTGAGGCCCTTTTAAAAAAACAGGGATAAAGCTGCCAGATTTCCTCATCCACCCCCCGTTCTTTAAGATAATCTGAAAAGATTATTTGTTCCTGAGGGGAAAGAAATTCTTCGGAAAGTGAAAAATGAAGTCCCATATTTATGCTTTTGCCAGGGGGTAATCCTTTGAATAGTTAAATGTACTAATTTTTATAAAGGAGGAAAATAAAAGAAGAAATGACTAGTTTTCTATCTCCTGGGAAATTTAAAACTTAGCAATTTTATTATTTGAAAAATGGGCCTTTTACGGGAGGCAGGATGGATGGTAATTGGTACCGATTTAATGGATGAATGTTGTTTCTTCTCTTTTTTCACCATTGTTCTTATTATTCAATCGTACCATCCTTAATCTTTTACGTTCCATTTTTCCCCATTTTTTAGATCGTTTGACCACTAAATTAATATTTCCCTGCAGGTATAACAGGCTGTTGATCCAGTGGTAGAACACAGGTTCAACCAGGGCGATCAAGGCCAGTTTACGCAAGGAGGCCGAACTTTTATAATGTCCACCTGTCGACGCCTCCACGGTAATGGTAATTATGTTCAGGATTAGGCCAATGGTATAAAAGATGAGAAATATTTTACCCAGTAACAAATATTCCAGGGCCCCGGTGGCGGTTAATAAGATAAGATAAAGGATTCCCAATACTTCAATAAACGGAGTCAACCATTCAAAGAATAAATAATATGGATATGAAAATAATCCCAATAATTTATATCGGAAGTTGAAGAAGAGATCGCGGTTTCTGATCATGGTGGCCGTAAGTCCACGGGCCCACCGGTCGCGCTGGATCCTCAGGATCTTAAACGTATCCGGAACCTGTGTCCAGCAAAATACTTCGGGGATGTAACGGATGGTCAATTTAAGGCGGTTATGATCGATGAATTTCCATATCTTGCAGTCTATATCCATGTCCTCGGCCAGGGACCGGGGAGTGTAACCACCGACAGCCTCCAGGATCCATTTCTGATAAACACCAAATGCTCCGGATATAACCAGCAGACCACGTAATTTCTGCATAGCCATCCTGCCAAGTAGAAAAGCGCGTAAATATTCAATCACCTGGATCTTTGCCCAGAAACTTTTCGGGAAAGAAGCATCTTCCACACCATCCGGGCCTACATTACTGTCGTTTACCACCCCGATAGGTGTACCCAGACCCACGGTTTTTTCATCCCTTTCAAAAATACTGGCTATATGCATCAACGAATTTCTTTCAAGAACCGAATCGGCGTCAATGGTCGCAATAATCTCCCCCGATGCCAGCGAGATGGCTGCGTTCTGAGCATCCGATTTTCCTCCGTTTTCCTTATCTATCACCAGCAGGTTATGGTGTTTTTTAGATTTGAAATATCTTTTTATGGGCTGATGGTTAATAAGTTCGCTTTCCTTACCTTTAAAATCGACCTCATAAAGTAAAAAATATTCGATGAGCTTTTCCAGTGTATCATCGGTACCTCCATCGGAGGATACGATTACTTCCGTATTGGGATAGGATTGATTTAGGAAAGATTTTACAGATTCAATGATTAAAGGTCCTTCATTATAGGCAGGGGCAATGATTGAGATCAGGGGAAGATTACGGTTTTTTGCTTTCACAATATATCTCACTTCTTCCTCTGTTGAAATATGGGGATATTTTTTAGTATATAACCGGATCTGAGCCAGCGAGACCACGGAAAAAATTATCTTGGTTCCGGTATAGATCACCGCATAGATAATAACAGCCCATGTAATGATCTGAAAATAATCCATTAGAATCTTCTTCTGATTATAAAATCCACCCCCACGACCGGAACATATTTCCCTGCCGAAGGAATATTATATCCCGAAAAATCCACCCCGGCGGATACATCCGTTTTTTCATTTATATTTTTCAAGGCTTTGAATCTTATGAGGTAACTCTCGAGACCAAAGGTGTTCTCAATGGCATTAAAATCTCGGCTGGTGCCTACATCCGTACCATATAAAACCATCATTCCGATATAGGATTTCCCATCACCCGAGTACAATCTTGCTTCGGCAAGGAAATTCATATTGATGTCATTTTTCAAAAAATTTATAGTGGGTCGCCCATACATATACCAATTGCCGAAGTATCTACCGACAATACCTGTTACAGAAAAAATATTATACCCGGGTACATGAACCGTGCGAATGCCCAGCGATACCTCCCAGCCCTTATCCAGGCTTCTGAAAACTTCCGCAGCGGTTTTAAATTTAGGCAAAAGTGGAGAATTGGAATATCCTATATTGAAATATCCATAGGATTTAGGTGAAAATTTAGGGTAGAAATCAACATCATATTGCAATCCCTGTTCACCGGCTCGCCAGACTGAATTTAACCTCAGGAACAGCTGATGTTCCTTAATTCTTCGCCCATACTGCATGTATAGAAAATAACGATCCGGAAAACCATCCGCCCAGTATTCATATCGTGCCGCTCCTTCGATGGAATTACGATTTTCCTGTGCCCGTATATCCGAAGCAAAGATCATTATCAGAACGAAAGGTGGAAGAATATGGCTTTTTTTAAAAAAAGGCATTAATTAAATCGTTAGCATGATCTTTCTTTATAACGTAGAGAGCCAAGGACATCTTCCAGTGACCCGGAACTGCGAACAAACGCCAGAAGTTGTGTTTGCGGCAAACCCAGCATTAATACCTTCCAGCCTCCTTCATAAGGAAAGAACCTGAGATCAGATAATAAAGGGAAAACAAATAACCGGACGAAAAAAACCCTTGAAATCAAGATAGTATATTATTAATAATAAATTGTATTTTTCTCCTTTCGGATATTAATATCCATAAAGATAAATTTGTAACTCTATGTTACATGATTTTCAACGCCGATCCCCGGAAATGCATCAAATGATGAAATAATATCTCAAAAATGGAAATACGGTTGCAAAGATAAGGCGCAATCTATTGAATAATAAACAGAGAAATTAAGTTATTTTTAATCCGGTCGATACAGGAGGCACAACCTGCTGAGAATCAACACAATAATAATAATTAAAATAATCCACGATCTTCGCAACGGGCCTAACCTACGTCAGCGACCTAAACCCTGCCCTGAATGGATATTCGGAATCAGCCAATTGAATAGTAATCCGTAGAATGATTTTTAATCCCTGAATTCCATTTTATTTCATAAATGACCAGGATAGAAATCGATATTTTTTAGGATGGTATTCAATCCTAATATTACTGGAGCATAATTTTTAACTATCACGTATTGTGCCCGTCTGAGGATCCGAGGATATAGTGGAAGCTGGAATGATTATTATATCCTATCCCGATCCCTTTAAATCTTAAAGTTGGGTTAAAATTCCGAATCCAGAAGATTCCCTCTAAGTTGCAATAAGGCTATTTCTGCAATTTTAGCCCGGTATTTCGCTTCGTTATACCTAAGCTGTGCATTGACAAGATTTACCTGTGACTGACGGAAAACAATGCATGTGATCTAACCAAGTTTATATTGCCCGAGGGTACGCTCAAAATTAACCCGGCTGGTTTCCAGATTCTTTCGCTGCGCCTCGAGTACGAATAGCGCCGTCTCATAAACCGTCAATGCATTATTTAAATTCCTGTAAAGCTGCTGTTGAGTCCGTTCTTTGGAGTTTCTTTCGTATTCAAGAGCGATTTTGGCTCTGGATCCTCGTACTGATCAGCCCCCATCAAAAAGCTCCCGGGATGGATTGACGCCAGCCAGTGGTCCATAGATGAATTGATCAGGAAAAGTTGCTGCTTCGTCATAGTTGGTACTGTTCCAGTCATAAGAGTCAGCCAGATCAATACGGGGCAATCAGTTTGCCTTGTTAATAGGTACATCATAGCGGCTATTCCGAATAAGCTGGTCGGCTTGCAATAGGGTCGCATTTCTTCTGTTTGCATCCTGGACCACCTCTTCCAAGGATAATCCCTGTTTGAAATAAACGGCATTATCCACTGAAAACGGAATATTCGCTTCCCTCCCCAGGACTAAATTAAGATCCCTTTTCGCATTTTCAAGCTGTTGCCTGATGGTCAGGTACGTGATGTTTTCATTATTGACATCCACTTCCGCATTTAAGGATATCGAGTTGTGTATTCTGGCCATTTTCCTATCCATATTTAGCCCGTAAGAGCCTGTCTCTGGATACATCCAGGGATTGCTTCTGGCTTATTTTCCAAACGGACAGACGAAAAAACGGTTCAATCCCTGATGACCGGAGCAGTAGAATTGATCCTTCCTTCAACGAGGTTTATCTTTTTCTATTTGTTATCACCTGAAACCAAACCGGGTTCCCATTTTTCTGCCTGCATAGGGGTTCGCCCCTCCACCAGATCAACGAATGAGAGCAGGGATTTTCTGGCTTCTCCTATTGGGAAATAGAATGTCTCCCAATGATCACTGTCCTCCCCGTCGTGGTTAGGCAATACAAAATCAAAATGATGAGCCAATACCAGTTCCTGGTAGGTACTTGCGGCCCGTTTTTCGATATTCTCATAATCAGGTAAGGCTATCAGGGATTTTTGCTTATGTGTTCTGCGAATGAGCTTGCGGCGCATAATATCTGTTATAAGATCCGGAGGTGAAACATTGGACTTGGAGTGATTGAACAATAACAGCTCATCTCTTGAAACCGGAGACATAAAAACGCTCAGTTTAGGGATATTTTTAAGTTGTTCGTGGGTCAGCAATAAATATCCGATAAACGGATTGCCTTCAAAAAAAACATCTCCTTCTTCCAGTGTCCTGCTCAAATCATTTAAATCAAGCGCCTGCAGATCCCCCCTTACCTCCATGACCGCAAACCGGTTATTTTTTCTGAATTCCTCAATTTGTGCTCTAGTCCGGAAATGATAATCAACTCCATCTTTTTCTCCCGGCCTTGGATTACGGCTGTTGTATAGGATAAGTGAATGAAGCGATTTTTTTATTTCCGGGAAAAACTTTGCAAGCGCCCTGTCCAGGGGGCTCTTCCCGACACAGGAAGGTCCTGCGAGAATTATTAATCGACCAGGCATAGAATTCATCGGTTATTTATTCGATATTAAATTACACAATTTACTCTTTTTTTTAATTGCGAAAATGAATATATCGAGCGGTCTTGGTGCCAGCCCGATTCCTAGTTGATATATTAATTTCCTGTACTCAACTATCCCGAAATGAATTTATTTTTACTATATTCATACTCCCAGAAAATATTTAAGAATCTTCACAATAATTTTTTGAGAATCTGATTTTTAAAGTTCAATGAATCAAATAAGCTAACTGAAAATGAAAACCCGGAATCAGGAATAACAATTTATCTGATCCCGTAAAAATGAATAAGGACAGAATATGAAAAATGAACAAATCCTATTAAAGTTTAAAACGGTCGGCTTGGTATTGATCACCACCCTAATCGTTGCAATAGCAGGTACGGTCCATGCACAAAAAATTTATTCTGCCGAAGAAGCCGAAAAGATATTTTATCCCTTGTCCGGTGATTTTAAAACCCAGATAAAAAATGCCTTGCCTGACAAGTTGCCGGGCGTTCCGGCCAGCAAAAGAAAATTACTGGTTTTTAACCTGCACGTCAGCAAGGACCGCCAGCCAATTGAAGGTCATTATTCCATCCCCTACGCCAATTATGCCATCCTGCTAATGGGAGAAGAAATGGACGCTTACGACACATTTTTTTCTAACGATACCCTTGTGTTCCAGCCGGAAATCTTGAATCAATTCGACGCGATCTGTTTCAACAATACGGGAGGGGTATTATTCGACGATCCGGAATTGAGGATGAATTTACTCGATTACGTTTATGGAGGAAAAGGATTTATCGGGATTCATGCGGCAGCTGCTACATTTGTGCAATGGCCAGTCTATGATCAATTCCCCGCTTTTGGTGTAATGCTCGGAGGTTATGAGAATGGGGGGCATCCCTGGAAAGAAAATGAATGGATCACCATTCAGGTGGAGGAAAAGGACCACCCGGTCAACAGGGCCTTTGATTATGAAAGATTTGAGATCAGTGATGAGGTGTTTCAGTTTTCCGAACCATATTCAAGAGATCTGGTCAGAGTGTTGATGACGATCGATATTTCCAGGACCGATACCAGTATGAGCCGCAGAATTTTACCCGAACGAAGGGCAGATGGGGATCTTGCCATGAGTTGGGTCAAAGACTTTGGAAAAGGACGGGTTTATTATCAAGAAATCCGATCCCAGAGATGACCGCGTA
>Ga0209536_100007813_pt1 | contig 16172 bp, 11 predicted proteins | sample DeeMarSeWOR28_12_FD_187461 | JGI IMG/M metagenome (GOLD analysis project Ga0209536, IMG submission 187461) | Marine sediment microbial communities from White Oak River estuary, North Carolina - WOR-2-8_12 (SPAdes) (version 2) | ecosystem: Environmental > Aquatic > Marine > Intertidal zone >...
ATGGAGAGGAGAAGGAGAGCTGACACAGGAGAATCTTGAATTAGTGGAATTATCTGAACTGGTTTTGAATGGAATGGATGAAGCCCGATCCGCAGCGCTGGAACTTGAAAAGCATGCTTATGAAATAGGTCACGAGATTTATAGCAAAACAGAACCAATTAAACAAAATTCCGAAGAGTAATTATTAACAATTAATGAATGAAAGTTTAAATTAAACAAAAATTTCTAAGATAGTTTTCAAATGCAGGAGGTTACACAGAATAAAAATTTAAAATAAGTTCTATTTCAAAATTGGGAAGATAAAAATAGGAGGTTTGCTTATGCTCAGATGGATAATAAAATCCAGTCTGCAACTACGTCTTTTGGTAACTGCTGTAGCTATGTTACTGATTATATACGGCATTACATACCTAAGCAAAATACCTGTAGACGTATTGCCCGAATTTTCACGCCCATTTGTTGAAATTCAGACCGAGGCACTTGGTCTTTCAGCAACTGAAGTTGAAGCTCTCATCACTACTCCATTAGAAGCTGATATGTTAAATGGGGTCTCTTGGGTGGAGGAAATCCGTTCGGAATCTATACCCGGATTGTCATCCATTGTTCTTATCTTCGAAAGCGGTACTGATATTATGGCTGCACGACAGATGGTGCAGGAACGATTAGTGTCCGTTTTTGCCTTACCAAATGTTTCTAAACCACCGACTATGCTGAATCCAATTTCTTCAACCAACCGCTGCCTGTTAGTTGGATTAACATCTGAAAAACTGTCAAGAATTGAAATGTCGGTACTAGCCCGCTGGACTATTTTGCCCCGTTTAATGGGTGTTCCTGGAGTAGCAAATGTATCCATTTGGGGCTACCGTGATCGTCAATTACAGGTACAGGTTGATCCAAATCAATTACAGGAGAAAGGTGTTACACTAAAACAGATAATTAGTACAACTGGAAATGCACTTTGGGTATCGCCATTAAGTTTTTTAAATGCATCTACTCCGGGAACCGGCGGATTTTTTGATACTCCAAATCAACGTCTTGGTATTCGCCATATATTACCAATTACTACCGCGGAGGAACTTTCAAAAGTAGTTGTTGAAGGAACCAGATTCCCTCTTGCGGAAGTTAGCCAGGTAGTGGAAGACCATCAACCGCTCATTGGAGATGCTCTTGTAGGAGAATCTCCGGGTCTTGTTTTGATTGTGGAAAAATTCCCATGGGCAAATGTTGTTGATGTTACAGAGGGTATTGATGAAGCAATTGAGGATCTGAGACCCGGGCTCGGTGGAATAGCTATAAATTCTTCATTATTCAGACCTGCAACGTTCATTGAAGTTGCGATTTCTAATATCGCTGAAACATTAATTATTGGAATATTATTGATATTATTAATTCTTTGGGCGTTTTTCATGAACTGGCGTTTTATACTCATCAGTCTTTCAGCATTGATAGTGTCTGTTATTGTTGCGATTAGTGTCCTGCATTTGTATGGTGTCACACCCAACATGATGATATTTGCCGGATTAATTATTGCCTTAGGAGTACTGATAGATGATGCAATAACTGATGTTGAACAAATTAAAAGAAAATTACTTCAACATCGGGAGGAAGGACATGCTAAATCAATTACTTCAGTTATTTTTAATGCAGCCTTAGAAATTCGGGGACCATTTATCTATGCAACTATTATTCTTTTATTAATAGTTCTACCAGCTTTCTTTTTAAAAGGAGTTGTTGGATCATTCTGGCAATCTTTAGCAGGAGCCTACATCATTGCAGTGTTTGCATCTTTTTTTGTTGCATTAACCTTAACGCCAGCACTTAGTTCTTTGCTGTTCAGAAAATTTCCACTCATAAAAAGCGAATCGTTGTTAACAAAATTTTTCAACGAACAAACCGAAAAATTACTAAGTAAGGCTTTGCATAAAAACCGATCCGTTTTTGTTACTACCTGTGTAATTGTCCTGTTGACATTAATCGGGTTTTTCTTATTCAGACAGGAATCGGTCACCCCAGGTTTTAAGGAGACCGATTTGATGGTTCATTGGGAAGCTCCACCGGGAATTTCTCATCCTTCTTTGAACAGGATACTAAGCTTAGTAAGTGAAGAGCTAGAGGATATACAGGGAGTAAATTCGGTTACGGCATTAGTTGGACGAGCGATTATGTCGGATATGGTAAAGAATGTAAATACCGGACAGCTTTGTATAAACTTGAATCCGGAAGTTGACTACGATATAACATTCAGCAAAATTAAGGAAATAGTTGCCAACTACCCGGGATTCTCACCAGAGGTGTTAACTTACTCACAGTCGGAAGTCAGGCAGGAATTATCGGGTACAGAAGAATCATTTATAATACGAGTTTATGGTGAAGATTGGAAAATAATTAGGAGTAAGGCTGAAGAAATTCATAGTCGTCTGTCTGAAACAGAAGGAATAATTAATCCCAAAATTCATTATCCCGATACGGAGCCCACACTGGAGATTGAGGTTAATATTGATGCATCGAACAGATACGGGCTTAAACCGGGCGATGTAAGACGTCAGGCTACGTCTCTGATCTCAGGTCTCGGAGTGGGAAATCTTTTTGATGAACAAAAAGTTTTTGATGTTGTCGTTTGGGGGAAACCTGAGATTCGAAGAAGTCTCACAGATGTGGAAAATCTTTTAATTGAAACATCAACAGAAGGAAGGGTACCTCTGAAAGAAATAGCCAGTATTCGGATCGTACCTGATGTTACAAATATAAGACGCGAGTCTGTTGCACGTTATGTCGATATAAGCGCCGGTATTAGCGGGCGTGGTTTTGGAATTGTATTAAAGGATGTTAAAAAAGTCGTAAATAATATAAACTTTCCCCTGGAGTACAGGGCAGAATTACTAGGCGAGTATGCTGAAAGAATCGATGCACGTGACCGGGTCGTAAGCTTTTCAATTGCTGCATTAATACTGATCTTCTTGCTTTTCCAGGCAGCATTCAGAAGCTGGAAGCTTGCAATCGCTATCTTCTTTACTGTTCCCTTTGCTTTGATTGGTGGACTGGCTGCAAATCTTTTAGCTTTTGGTAGTTTCATTTCTATGGGATCTATGATAGGTTTTATTACCATTTTAGGTATAACCGTAAGGAATTCAATATTGTTAATCAGACATTACCGTGGTCTTGAAAACGCGACTGTTGAAACCATCGACTCATCATTAATTGGAAAAGGTACACAAGCACGTATTGTACCGATTCTGATTACTGCCTTCGCACTTGTTATTGCATTTCTACCTGTAGTAGTTATGGGCAAAGTTGCAGGGCTTTCGGTTATTCACTCAACTGCGGTAGTTATTATCGGGGGAGTAATTACATCTACATTGTATTCACTGATAGCGGTTCCGACTATTTACTCATTGTTTGGTAAAGGTCATGAACCTGATTTAGAACTTGGTTTGGGATCACCCCAAACAGGAGTTGAATAGCTTTAATATTTTTAAATCGAAGAGATATTAAATAGAATATTTAAAAATTAAAACAGACGGGTAAATACAATGAAAATTATTAAAAAAATTATATCGGCATCGATAATTCTTACACTTTTTTCATTCTGTGCTTGTGAGAATAATCATAACAATGAGCATAAAGAACATCCATCGGAGGTTGAAGATATTGAGGGAACGGATCTCAGCGAAGTGACTTTGACGGCGAAAGCTATAGAACGGATAGGACTTCAAACCGAACTGGTTACTCAGATCCATGGTTCGCCGTTAAGATTGGTTGTTCCCTATTCTTCTATTCTTTACGATTCCCAGGGCCGGGTTTGGGTCTACATAAATCCTGAGAACCGTACCTTTGTCCGACATGAAGTTAAAGTGGATTATATCGAAGGGGACAGAGTGTATTTAACTGAAGGCCCTCCAGTTGGTACCAAGGTAATTTCTGTTGGTGTGGCAGAGGTATATGGTGCCGAGTTTGAAGTTGGGCATTAAAGCAGGAAATCTGATGATTATTACAAACTTTAAACATCAAGGAGGTCTGCTATGATGAGATGGATTGTTTCGAACAGCTTAAAGTTTAGATATTTAGTTTTAGCAATAGCCGTGGGAATAACCTACTTTGGGATGAAGCAGATGAGCGATGCACCGATAGATGTATTTCCCGAGTTTGCTCCACCGATTGTTGAGATCCAGACACCTTGCTTAGGTCTCTCACCCGAAGAAGTGGAAGCCTTGGTTACAATACCACTGGAGCAGTCTTTGAATGGCATCCCTGGTCTCGATATAATGAGGTCAAAATCGGTCGAACAGCTATCTTCTGTAAAAATGATATTCGAAGCTGATACTGATTTACTTCTTGCAAGACAAATGGTCCAGGAACGAATATCATTGATAACACCAAGTTTACCATCGTGGGCTTCACCACCCTTTATATTACCGCCGTTATCGGCTACAAGCAGGTGCATGAAAATCGGTATTTCTTCTGACAGCTTATCAGTTATTGATCTTTCTATGATAACTTACTGGACGATAAGACAGAGACTGATGAGGGTACCGGGAGTAGCTAATGTAGCTATCTGGGGAGAGCGATTACAAATGCTACAGGTTGAAATTGTTCCCGAGTGGCTGCAAAAACACAAGGTAACGGTAAATGATGTAATGAAGGTGACTGCCGATGCTTTGGATGTTGGGTTGTTACAATTTTCGGAAGGTCATGTTATAGGAAAAGGTGGATGGATTGAAACCCCGAATCAGAGAATTCCTATTCGTCTTGTTCTACCTATGTTGTATAAATCTGATGAGGTAAGTCCTGAACCTCTTGCAAATATTGTTGTTAAGATAAAAGATGGCAAACCGCTTCTTCTGAGAGATGTTGCCAGGGTAGTTGTTGATCATCAGCCTATGATTGGTGATGCAATTATTAATGATGGAGCCGGACTGCTGCTTATTGTTGAAAAATTCCCATGGGGAAATACATTACAAGTCAGTCAGGGAGTGGAAGAAGCATTGAATGCGCTAAGACCCGGTTTGCCGAATATAGAAATTGATCATGAAATATTTCGACCTGCATCATTTATTGAAATGTCAATCGACAATTTGACAAATGCTCTATTAATCGCAGCTGTTCTCGTGGTGATAATTCTCTTTTTATTTCTTTATGAGTGGAGGGTTGCATTAATAAGCTGTACCGCAATCCCCCTTTCCTTGATTGCCGGAGGTTTGGTTCTTTATTTACGTGGTGCAACAATTAATACTATGATCTTGGCAGGTTTTGTTATAGCACTTGGTGCTGTAGTTGACGATGCAATTGTTGATGTTGAGAATATTGTCCGGCGATTAAGAGAAGCTCGCAAGGAAGGTAAGAAAATATCGATTGGCAAAATTATCCTGGAAGCATCGATGGAGGTTCGGCATGCTATTATCTTTGCTACTTTAATTGAGGTGACTGCATTAATTCCGGTTTTTGTTATGGAAGGTTTATCCGGAGCATTTTTCAGACCGCTTGCTCTTTCATATGCACTGGCAGTTCTGGCATCTATGATTGTTGCTCTTACGGTTACACCTGCACTAAGTATTATTCTCTTACGTAATGTTAAATTAGAGAAACGTGAATCACATCTTATACTGTTTTTACATCGCATTTACAATTCAATTCTTAAAAGAGTCTTGAGTACTCCTCGTTATTCTTACACTACTGTCTTTGTAGTTGTACTTGCAGGTCTGATTGTGGTGCCACAGCTTGGCGAATCACTTTTACCATCTTTTAAGGAGAGGGATTTCCTGATGCACTGGTTAACAAAACCCGGTACCTCATGGCCTGAGATGAACAGAATAACAATTCAAGGAAGTAAAGAATTGCGAAATATTCCCGGCGTCAGGAATTTTGGTGCTCATATAGGGCAAGCATTAATAATGGATGAGGTCGTCGGTATGTATTTTGGAGAAAACTGGATAAGTGTAGATCCAGCTGTTGATTACGACGAAACTCTGGATAAAATTCAAGCAACAGTGGATGGTTATCCAGGTCTGTATCGAGATGTTTTAACTTATTTAAAGGAAAGAATCAGGGAGGTACTCACCGGGACTTCTGAAGCAATTACTGTTCGAATTTACGGCAATGAACTGAATATCCTTCGTAAGAAAGCAAATGAAGTTAAAGATGCGCTTGAGGAAATTGATGGTTTAATCGAATTACATGTTGAATTAATTGAAGAAATCCCTCAAATAGAAGTAAAAGTCGACCTTGAAAAAGCTCAAAGGTATGGTATTAAACCCGGTGATGTGCGCCGTACTGCAGCAACATTGGTTGCCAGTGAAGAAATGGGTGATATACATATTGCACACAGGACATTTGATGTTAATGTGTGGAGTATACCGGAAGCACGGTCCGACCTTTCGAGTATTAGAAATCTTTTAATAGATGTTCCTGGTGGTGGATATATCCGTTTAAGTGATGTTGCAGATGTTGAAATAAAACCTACTCCAAATGTGATAAAAAGAGAGAACCTGAAAAGACGTATAGATGTAGGAGCAAATGTCAAAGGACGTGATCTTGGCGAGGTAGCTGATGATGTAGCAGAAGAATTGGCCGGAATTTATTTCCCGCATGAATATTACCCTGAACTTATTGGTGAATACGCTGAAAGACAGGCGGTTGCCGACCGCATGCTGATATTTGCTATTATTGCACTAATCGGAATATTCTTTCTTCTTCTTACTTCTTTCAAAAGTGTGAAACTGGCATCTTTATCCTTCTTACTGCTGCCATCTGCTTTAGTTGGTGGTGTTCTTGCTGCGTATTTAGGAGATGGGGTTATTTCACTTGGTTCTCTGGTTGGATTTCTAACTGTCTTAGGAATTGCTGCCAGAAATGGAATATTAATGATTAATCATTTTCAACACCTGGAACAGTATGAAGGGGAAACTTTTGGACCACAACTTGTTTTAAGAGGTGCAAAAGAAAGATTAGCTCCAATCTTGATGACCGCTTCAACAACCGGATTGGCTCTTCTTCCTTTAGTAGTTGCTGGTAATATACCCGGCCATGAGATAGAGCTCCCTATGGCAATTGTCATTCTTGGCGGTCTGGTGACTTCAACTTTACTTAATTTGTTTATCATACCGCCTCTCTATTTAAAATTTGGAGCAAATGCAATTCGAAAATCTGAAATTTGATTCGTAAGATAGGTTATTTTTTCAAACAAAACATGAGGATAATGAAAATAGCCATTATCCTCATAATTAATTATTCTGTATAATCAAGCGGAGAGTGAGAATGTCAGATTTAAATAATATCAATGCAACAATAATTACATTTACGCGCAATACACTTAAATATTTAGTACTGACGGCATTAATTCTAATTTCATCTCAAACCCTGGCACAATCTGAATATGTTACACCGGATGGCAAAGGAGATATTACATTTATACCCGGTCTGAGGATACAGACACGTTACGAATATAACAATGTGGATAAAAATAATGACTTTTTTGTACGGAGACTTAGATTAAAGGGAAAGGGTAACTTATTTAATCTGGCTTCATATGCATTTGAGGTAAAAATTGATAATGCAGGCAGGTTCAACAGGATACCAAATGCTCAGGTGGAAAATGCATGGATAAACTTTCCTGTTATTTCTGATTTGGAAATTCGTATTGGATTATACGATATGGTTTTTTCGAGAAATGCTTTAACTTCAGATTCTAAATTATTACTGATGGATCGAAGTTTAATTAAGGGCGCATTAACTGTTTTAGGAATAACGGATAATACAGTTGGAATTTTAGTGCATGGAAGACCACTTGGTGGACACCTTTCTTATGGATTTGGAATCTTTGATAATTTAGGTTTTGAGATTGCAGGAGATACAGTAACAATCACCAGAAAATCTGATGGAGCTATGACAACCGGACGGCTGGTTTACGACTTCCTGGATCCTCAACCATCAGGTGGCTATGGAGATTACAAGGGCTCATATATCGGTAAGGGTCAGAGACTTTCTGTTGGTATAAACGGTGCCTACCTTTCAAAAGCACAGATTGGAGATGACATTTTTTCTCTATTTGCCTGGGGAACTGACATTTTTTTTAATACAGGACAGGTTACTTTTGAAGCGGAATATGATTCATATATTGAGGATATATCAGAGAATGGAAATCAAAATATTGAAGGAGCCGGCTGGTATATTCAGGGCGGATATCTGTTTCATGATTTATTTGAACTGGTTGCGCGATATCAGGAAATTGATCCTGAAAAGGATGTTATGAATGATAAACTGCAATGGACTTCTGTAGGATTTAATACATACCTGAGGGGACATAATCTCAAGTTTCAGACCGAATATACATTCAAGACCGAAGAAGGAAATGAAATTTCAAATGATGTGATTCAAATTCAGTTACAAGTGGATTTCTAATTTATTCTTAAGCTCGTAGGTAAAACAAAATGATGCAGAAAATATTTCTTCAAGCTATAGTATCAATTATCTTGATAGATGCAGTTCCTGCACAAATGAACAATGAGGGGACTGTAGCCATTAAAGAATTTGATAGTGTGAATCTCCGGTTAGAACAAAATGTTACCGATGGTGACGCTGAAGTTGTATTTGAAATTAAAGGTAATGATAAAGGATTAAATAGCCTTTTTGTTGTCTCTCCAGATGGTCGTACTGTTTTTCACTTTACAGCTCCCGACAATACCACTTTGGGGATAAGACAATTTAATCTCGAATCTCCTGAGCCGAAGGATGTCGAAAGTATAAAAACAGCCTATCCCGAGGGTATTTATAAATTCACTGGCTTCGATGCAGAAGGAACAAAATATCATAGCGAATACATATTAAATCACAAGCTGCCGGAAACCGTTTCGATTCTTAAGCCGGGCACAGGGATTCTGAATGTGGACATAAATGATCTGGAAATCAGCTGGACTGCAGTAGCAGACGTCAAAGCATACGTCCTGGAAATTGATCAGGATGAACTTGAGATAAAAATTACAGCAGAACTTCCATCAACTGTAACTAAATTTACTGTTCCTGAAGGTGTGCTGAAAGCAGGATTAGAATATGCATTATCTATCGGAACTATTGAAAAGAACAGCAACCGATCGTTTATTGAGACAAAATTCACAACTGCTGAGGTGGAATAAAAAGAGGTGAAGAACCTAATTAAAAAAGCTATCTGTTCTATTTAAAGTTTTATATTAAAATAGAGGTAGTCTATGAATTCCAGAATATCTTTCTTCTCAACTCAGTTATTTTTTGTTTTTTTTATCATTTCTTCAAGTGCAAGCTTTGCACAGGATCAACCTTATTACCTGTACGACCGCGGAACCGGGATTCCAACTTCTCAGTTTGGTTCGTACGTTCGTGAGGGAGAAATTATGATTTATCCTTTTTATGAATACTACAATGATAAAGATTTTGAATACGAACCACTCGATTTTGGATACGGTTCAAAGAAGGAATTGCGTGGTCGCTATAAAGCGCATGAAGGATTAATTTTTTTGGGATTTGGAATTTCAGATAAACTCGCAGTGGAGCTGGAAGCTGGAATCATAACAGCCAGGCTTGATAAATCCAGTGAGGATACTTCCTCTATGCCATCGGTATTGGAGGAATCAGGGCTTAATGATATAGAAGGACAAATCAGATGGAGGTGGAACCATGAAAATATAGATGTACCTGAGTTTTTTAATTATTTTGAATTTGTTTTCCCAACCGGTAAGAAAAATAGTCTCATTGGAACAAGTGATTGGGAGTTTAAGCTTGGTGCCGGTTTAATAAAAGGATTTACATGGGGAACCGTTACACTTCGTGGTGCAATAGATTACACTACAAATGAAAAAAAACTGGAGGTTGGTGAATATGCTATTGAATATTTAAAGAGAATATCTTCCCTGTTCAGGATATTTATAATGATTGAGGGCTCGGAAGATGAGATATCTCTGGTACCTGAATTTCAGTGGCACATAAATAAAAATATTATTGCCAAGCTGGCCACCGGTATTGGACTGACATCCAAAGCAACTGACTTCGCGCCGGAGTTTGGAATTATGTTTCTGGTTTTACTTTAATCGGGTGGATTCTCAACTAAAATTTTCTAAGATTTCTAATGGTGTTCATTTAAAGTACAGTTTATATTAATACAAATTGCCCGGGAGAATTAAATGCTAAAATCAATTCAGATAAATTTAATTATTGTTACGATTGCAGCAATTTGCACAACATGTTCTACCGATGCGCAGAAAGAATCATTATGGAAAAATAATTTTAGCATCTCAGAGCGAATTTTAGAACCGACCGGCAAAAATCCATATTTTATACTGGAACCTGGTTTTCAACTTGTTTTGGAAGGTTCCGCCGGATTTTTAGGTACGACTGATATTAAATTAATTATAACTGTATTGGATGAAACAAAAGAGGTCGACGGGATAATCACGCGTGTTGTTGAAGAAAGGGAATGGAAAAATAATGAATTATATGAGGTAGCAAGAAATTTTTTTGCTATTGATCCAGAAACAAAAGATGTTTTCTATTTTGGCGAAGAAGTTGATTTTTACAGCGACGGAAAGATTGTTGATCATAAGGGCGCCTGGTTGGTTGGTGAGAAAGATGCTCAAGCAGGGTTGATTATGCCGGGTGAGCCACAATTAGGAATGATGTATTATCAGGAGATTGCCCCTGAGGTTGCAATGGACCGGGCTGAAGTAATTGACCTTAACTATGAACTTGAAACTCCGGCAGGTACATTCACAGATTGTCTGAGGACAAAGGAGGGTACAGCGCTAAATCTCAGTGAAACTGAATTTAAAACTTATGCCCCGGGGATAGGACTTATTCAGGACGAAAAATTACTTTTGATTAAATACGGATTTGCCAGTGATAAATGATTCACTCTGCTTAGTAAATAGAAATAAAAGAATTGGTTGAGGAAAATTTTATTGATTATTAAGATTCATCAGGTGGAATTAACAGGTAAATAATCTTAAGTACTATTACATTGTGTCAACGTCAATTTCAACGTTTGACCGACAAATTTTGTGAAATCATTAACTGCACACGTAGTATTGATTCCGCAGAAATTCATTAGTATGCTATAGATTTATTTACGAAAAAAGAATAAATAAGAAGTGAAAAAGCACGTAAAAACCTATAATAGATACGAAAAACACAAAAAATCGATTTTTCATTTTGATTTTATCCTTTTGTTAAAAAATTAACTTATTATTTAACATTTCTGTTAATAATGTTTTAAAATTGACAAATGTTATGCCAGTTTGTTTTATGGAATTTCAGGGTTTATAAAACCAAATTTTACTGGGGGATATATTGATCTATCTGGTTAATGTCTAATAAGAAAGACTTGATCGGTATTTTCTATGATGAATTATGATATCAATTTTAAAAAAGCCTTCAAATAATTAATTGTATGAAAAACTTAAAAACTGGAATAGTATACGATAAAATTTTTCTTGCACATGATTTGCCAGGCCATCCGGAAAATTCAAAAAGACTTCAGGCCATTATTACTGAGTTAAATGAATCGGGGCTGTGGGATTTAACAACAAAATTAATTACACGAAGTGCCACTACTGATGAATTAAGATTATGCCATTCAGAAGAATACATTAATCATGTAAAAAATTTTTGTGAGAATGGAGGAGGGTATCTGGATGCTGATACTTATACAAACGAATACTCCTATAACGCAGCACTAATTGCTGTTGGAGGTTTAGTTGATCTGGTTGAACAAGTTGTTGATGGTAAATTGAAAAATGGCTTCGCATTACTCCGACCACCCGGACATCACGCTTTGGTCAACAGATCTATGGGCTTTTGTATTTTTGGAAATGTTGCTATTGCTGCAAAAGCTGCTCTGCTCAGTTCAAAAATAAATAAAGTGGCTATTGTCGATATTGATGTTCACCATGGAAATGGAACGCAAGCATTAGTTGAAAATGATCTGAACATTTTATATGCATCGACTCATCAATTTCCGTTCTATCCCGGGACTGGTAGCATAAAAGAAGTAGGAAAAGGTGGTTCAAAAGGAACGCTTCTGAACGTTCCGCTTCCGGCACTGGTTAGTGATGATGGATTTAAAGAAGTTTATAAAGAAATAATTTTACCTAAAATTGAAAATTTCAAACCTGACATACTGTTAATTTCTGCCGGTTATGATGCTCATTGGGATGATCCTCTAGCAAATATGGGACTCAGCCTCTCCGGCTATTTTTGGATATCACAGCAATTAAAAGAAATTGCGGAAAAGCTATGCAGTTCCAGAATTGTATTTGTATTAGAAGGCGGTTATAATCTTAAAGTCTTAAGTGCCGGAGTTGTTAACTCAATTCGTGTTCTATCAGGCATAGAAGATTTTAATGATCCTTTAGGCAAATCACCTTATAGTGAGCCAAATGTTTCAAATCTTATTAAAGAACTACGAACGATTCATAAACTTTAGGATTTTGAGGATTTTTTTTCATTCAGGTTCAGCACCTTATAAAGATCTGTTCTTCTGTCCATCCAGTTTCTAACTGTTCCATTAAGCTTGGTTCTTCTTAATAATTCTATATCGACATCAGCAACAACAACAGTTTCAATATTTGGCTGGCATTCACCGGAAATTCCGTCGCGAGAAAACGGAAAATCAGAGGGAGTAAATATTCCGGATTGTGCATAATTGATATCCATGTTTTCAATAAAAGGAATATTACCCACGCATCCGGAAGTAACAACAAAAACCTGGTTTTCGATCGCTCTTGCATGAGCACAGTATCTAACTCTTAAATAGCCATGCCTTTCATCGGTGCAGAATGGTACAAAAATTATATTTGCTCCCCTTTCGGTGGAAATTCTTGCCAGTTCGGGGAACTCAACATCATAACAAATTTGAATTGAGATTTTCCCTCTGTCTGTATCGAATATCTGAATCTGATTCCCTGCTTTAGTTCCCCACCATCGTTGTTCGTTGGGAGTTATATGTATTTTGTATTGCTTTTCAATTCCACCATCTCTTTTAAAGAGATAAGAAATGTTGTAAAGATCGCTATCTTCGACTGTATAGTGCGAACCACCGATTATGTTGACATCATATTTTAACGCAAGGTGTTGAAAATGATCGATATAATTTTTAGTATACTTTGTAAGTCTCCTTACCTGTTCCCCCGGTCTGCCGGGTGTCATAAAGGAAAGCAGTTGAAGCGTGAATATTTCCGGGAATATTGCAAAATCGGATTTATATCCGGAGGCCACATCCACAAAAAATTCGGTTTGATGGGCAAAATCATCAAATGATTTGATGGGTCTCATCTGATATTGAATTGAACAGATCCTAACCGGATGTGAAGAAACAACACGCTCAGCAGGTTTTGGATTGTAATAAAGGTTAATCCACTCGAGTAGGATTGCATAACCTTTAGATTCTTCATCAGGTTTAAGATAATCGGTAATAATTCTCTTTAAAACAAAACCATTTGCAAGTTGAAAAGTAAGAACAGGATCGTCTATTCTTTTACTCATAACCTGTTCTACGTACTGGTGAATGGTTAATTTGTTTGCATATTTATGATAATTTGGGACTCTTCCTCCAATAATAATTCTTTTTAAATTCATTTCTTTTGCTAATTTTTTTCTTGCCTCATATAATCGCCTGCCTATTTTCATACTTCTAAATTCAGGATCAACCATAACTTCAATTCCATATAAAGTATCACCTTCATCATCGTGATTAGTGATCATTCCACCTTCTGAAATATCTTTCCATGAATGTGAATCCTGGTACTCATCAAAATCTATTACAAGTGAGCTGGATGAACCGATAATTTTTTTCTTAAATTCAACAACGATCTGACCTTTTCTAAAGTGCTTAATCTGGCTCTCAATTTGTTCCCGAGACCAATGCTTCATTCCAGGGAAACATTTAAGCTGCAATGCAATCAATGCTTCGTAATCTTTAATCTTTAAGGATCTTACTTTTAGCGATCTTTTCACTTTCTTCTCATCCACAGACTTCATAAAAACTCCCTAGTAGTTTGTTGATTACCTTCAATTTTTAATGATGTTTTTCTTTAATAAAGCTCTTTAATACTAAATTTTTAATTGATTTCCAACTTAATAACCATAATTTAAACTTGGGCAGAATAAAAAATTGAGAATCGTAGTGGAAGAATTACATTTGACGCGTATTTTTAAAATCTTATTTAAAAACTGTGTATACAATTTCAATTTAGAATGAGATAAAATGATTTCAGCAATAGAAAAAACAGCAATAATCGTTTTAATTATTTCTTCAATCCCGGCTTGCGGCTCAACTAATAAAACGGATAAAGACAAAGTTATCGTTCATCAAAAAAAATATGAGGATAGTACTGGTGATTGTGACAGCGCCTACTCAAGTAATTGTGCTCAGATTAAAATTGAATTCCCCCAGGTTGAGTACTCACAAAATCAAGCTGTGGAAAACAGAATAAATAAGTTAATACAGGGGTATCTTTTACAATCTTTGTTTGATGAAAATCCACCCGAATCAGTTGAAAAATTGATTGATGAGTTTTTGCGGGAATATGAAACGTTCAAAAGTGATTTCCCCGAAGCATTTCAGCTTTGGAGTCTGGAAAGAACCGGAAAAGTAAGACACAATAGTGATTACATATTCTCAATGGAATTATCCGAATATTCTTACTTAGGTGGAGCTCATCCAAATACTTACATTAATTTTATAAACTATAATTTAAAATCGGGTGAGGAAATAAAACTTGATGATTTGTTTATTGATAATTTTGAGAAAGATTTGAACAGAATTGCGGAATCAGAATTCAGAAAACTTAGAGAACTAAGTGACACAGCAGATCTCGGACTGGCAGGATTCTGGTTCGATGACAACAGGTTTCATTTAAATGATAATTTTTTAATAACTGATTCGAGCCTGATTTTTTATTATAACAATTATGAAATTACTGCTTATGCTTTTGGTCCCACCGAATTGGAAATCTCATATTTGAAGATCAAAGATTTAATAAAAAGTGATGGTTTGTTAGAGGCATTTCTGAATTAGACTTAAGGAATACCTGTATCAAATTAAGCTTTTAAAGAGTAGATTTGCGGAATCCTGGGAATTATAAATTTGCAGTAATTGTCTGGTCTAAAAAACCAAAGAAATCTACTTTCTTTTAACTTTTTTATTTAGATTACAGACTCAATTGGAGCTAATGTTGTATTGCATTCAATCTCGCTTATTTTAAAAAAAATATTTTATTCACTCACAAGCACTTAATTATTTTAACTTAATCTTTGAATTATTAGAACATGCTTTGTCCGGTTTGTAAAGAATCAATGGTTGTTCTTGAGCTTAATGAAATTGAAATAGATTTCTGCACACGATGCAGTGGTATCTGGCTCGATGCAGGCGAGCTGGAATTAATGTTCGATACTGAAGCTGAAAGAAAAAATCTGGTTGAATCATTTCATAAAGAACCCGATCATCCCGAGAAGCATTATAAATGTCCTATCTGCGCTAAAAAGATGATAAAAGTACACGTTGGTGATGAAAAGCAAATTCTGATTGATAAGTGTAAAAAGGATCACGGACTCTGGTTTGATAAAGGCGAATTAAAAACTGTTATCCAGTTTGGTTCTAAAGAAGAGAACAAAATAATTAATCTACTGAAAGAAATGTTTGAAAGTAGTATATCAACTAATGATAAAGGAGAAAATAAATGACAGCGGTAATCATTTTGCTTGTCGTAGTAGCTGCTGTCGTGCTCTTTGTTATTTCAATTTACAATGCGTTAATAAGATTACGAAACCAGGTAAAAAACGCCTGGTCGCAGATTGATGTACAATTGAAAAGAAGGCACGATCTAATCCCTAATTTGCTCGAGACGGTAAAGGGATATATGAAGCACGAACGCGATATAATGGAAAACATTACAAAGTACCGCAGCCAGGCAATGGATGCTAACACTGTTGGCGAAAAAGCTCAGGCTGAAGGATTGTTAAGCGGCGCACTAGGGCAGCTCAGGATTCAGGTGGAAAATTATCCTGACCTAAAAGCAAACCAGAACTTTCTTGCTTTACAGGAGGAATTAACCTCGACTGAAAATAAAATTTCATTTGCAAGACAGAGCTACAACGATCAGGTGCTCTTTTACAACAATAAAATCCAGATGTTTCCTTCAAACATCATTGCAGGT
>Ga0209536_100007814_pt1 | contig 16169 bp, 19 predicted proteins | sample DeeMarSeWOR28_12_FD_187461 | JGI IMG/M metagenome (GOLD analysis project Ga0209536, IMG submission 187461) | Marine sediment microbial communities from White Oak River estuary, North Carolina - WOR-2-8_12 (SPAdes) (version 2) | ecosystem: Environmental > Aquatic > Marine > Intertidal zone >...
GAGTTCCCATTCAGCCGTCAACGAAGCCTTCGGTTGCTGGGGAATTGCTTAAACAGCAGCGAGTCGAGGTAGAGCCTATACCGCTTGCTCCGGGCAGAGTTCCCACTGAACTGTTAAAACAGCCTTCGTCCTCTGAGAATATCCTAAGGCACCAGCGAATCAAGGTAGAGCCTATAAAGCTTGCTCCAGGTCAGGTTCCCACCATGCAACTTAAAGATTCTTCGGCTTCTGATGGGAATATTATGAGGAGGTGGCAAAAAAAGTAGAGCCCATACTGTTTAGTTCGGATAGGATTATCGATTAAACAACGCTGGTATTGCCAGCCGTAAATAAAAAATCCCTGTAGCCGTAATTTACAGGGTTTTTTTATTTTGTAATAATGAATTTTAGTCTTTAGAATTTAGCCTTGAATACGTAAAGTATTTGGTCGTTTTCAAACCTGGGCCTACCCTTAAGACCAAAGACCCTGACGCTCACCTTTTCTTTAACCCAGTCTTCGATTTCTTTTACTTTATAATAAGGATACCATACATCCACTCCAAATACTCTTTTCCAGGCCAAGCGGATCAACCTTTTCTCGTCAATTTTTGGTTTATTGTAAAGCGCGTTAAATACCTTGCGGTCTACGGTGAATTTTTTTTGTTTTAGTGTTGCGCTTTGTGTTATTTTGTCTGCTTGGGTTTTTAAGTTGTACCAGTATTCATAAATAAGCTCCTCATCATTTATCAAGGGGTAAATTGGCTTATTAAAAGGAGCGAAGAATTGACCGTAGCCGATTGTCTGGCTGTGAGTTTGCAGTGCTGCTGGCGTTATGGTAAAACTCTGTGGTTTTTCTAAATCATGCTGGAAGAGCGTAGTTCTTTCAAAGGGAAAATTGTTTTGATAATTTAGGTTGAAGAGGGGATTTTGGGCGAAAAGAGGCTCCCGCGCATAAAATAAACACAAGATGGCAAGCGTTAAAACCACGCCCTTGTTCATAACCGCCTCTTTTCTACATAACAACTTTTTATTTTTCCTCTATTTAAAGTATGCACCATAAAATTAGATAATTCAAGGAAGCGGGTATTAATTTTTATATGATAAGCCCATCAAAAGAGTTTTTGCTAGAAATTGCCTTCGGATCCACCAATATATTTTTGGCTAATCTCCTAATAATTTTCTAATGGTACTATTTGATAAATAAATAAGTAAACGTTATCTTTTTAAAGCTATTCTTACTTGAAAGATGAAAATTTTACATTATCCTTTAACTGGGAGCAAAGGGTTAAAGAGACAAAAAAGATTAAATTCGATTAATCGGAGAACGCAAAGCCACGGGGTCTCTAGTTATGTTTAAAAATATCTAGGTTGTTGGATAATTGTTATTATTCGACAACCTATTTTTTTTGATTTGGTTTTGGAAGGTTGGAAAAGCCTAAAATGGGGGAGGATATTATGGGTCAGAATAAAGTGGTTAAGTTAATTGTTTTAGCGTTGCTGATTATGATAGCCGGCATGTCAGATAGTTATGGCGGAGATTTTTCTGATTTTCTTTTGCCAAGCCCCAAAAAGATTAATAATAGAATAAAAGATGATTTATCAAAAGTTAAGCGGCAATTTAAAAGCGATATGCAAAAAATTAACTGTATAAGCGAAGGTGATTTTCAGGGCGTAAATAACTTAATGAAAAACGATGTAAAAAATTTCAAACACGAAGTCAAGAATGAAATAAGAAACACTAAGAGACAAATAAAGCATTATAAGGAGAAGGTAAAAGGACGAATGCTACGCGATTATCAAAAGTTTCAAAAAATTAACGATAAGGTTATCAATAAGGTTGCCGATGTGAGTAGGGTCGCCCATAAGCCGATTGCAAAGGGAATGGATAAGCTAGTGTCTACTCAGCCCAAGGAAGTGAGAAAATTTTACAAGAAATATCCCGGGACTACTACGCTTTTGTTTACTGGGGATACTACCGCTGCTTCTGCGGTATCTGATGCCAAGAAATTCGAAAATCCTAATTTAAAGAGTCATGGAGTAGACGGGATTCTTAGTACTACTTACATCACTCATCCAGGCGAACATTACAGTACGCAGTTTCTTTCTGGGGCCAGTGGCGAAAAAACTGATACTAACGGAATGAATAATTACATTGAGCGAATTGCTGTGGGTTCGTCCGTGGGGGCGGCGCGAGGGGCAAGTGTAGGTAAACAGTACGGCGGCGCATGGGGCGCAGCAGGGGGAGCAATTGGCGGAGCTATGAATGGCGCATATCTTGGCAGCATGACTCCTGAGCAGTCTAAACACACAATAGATAGGTTGTGTTTAGGTCGCTCTTCCGACGCAGAAAACGCTGCTAAATATGCTGGTTACGTAACAGGTGGAATAGGTGGGTACGATAAGGCCGTTCCGCATATAAATAAACATTCACCATTAAATCTAAAAACTAGTGGTACGGGTATTACGGCATCGCCCAATGGTGTGGCAGACGCCAAGAATGCTAATCAAGCAGCCTGGGAATCTGGGCACGAAGGCAATTATGTCGGAGAAGGTTCCCAAGCGTTGTTGCCCTGGTATGTTTCTTTACCCTTGCGCTCCACAGGAGCTAACGTTAAGGGAGCCAAGGGGGTTCACGAGGCATTTGGTGAGGTTTATGAGGATACAGGGGTAAATTTTGGAAGATTAATACCAAGGATTGGAGAAAAGCCGTACGGGAATTAGCGATGAGGTGGTTACCCAGAACACAGAACAGCTAAACTAGCAAAGCGTTTAATATAAGTGTTCCCAAGAGAAATCCCAAGCTAAAAAAAGCTTGGGATTTTTTGCCTCTGGAAGTATAATAAGGGCATGAAAACCATAGGCAGGATTTTAAAATTCATAGTTTTTTGCGCTGTAGTATTTTGCGTAGTTTATGTGTTCAATCGGGCCAGGGAAACAGTGATTTTAAAGAAAATCATTGAGCGGCTGAGCGCGGATTCCCGGATTGCCGAAGTTGTTGTTACCGATGTCAGGCGCGACCCGCAGGAAAGAAAGACCTATACCACTATAAAATTTCAGGAATACGACAGCCAAATGCAGCCTCTTGAACCCAAATTTTTCACCTTTTCATCTAACATTATTCAATTTCAATCGTTGGTAATCAGATTCGATGATTTTTCCGTGAAGAGTGGCCATCCCTTTAGAGGTAAGAGCGCCTATCTTTTTATGAAAGTTTTTGCCCTTAAGGATAAAGATACGGAGGTTTTTCAGTTAAGCAGAATTAGCGAAGTTCCTGCGGGTTATCGCGCAGATGAAAAGACTTCCGTTTTTGAGCGTAAACTCTGGCAGGAGTTCTGGAGATATGCCCTAGAGCCGCAAACAGCAAAACTCGCGGGTATAAAAAACGCCCAGATAGAAGCGCCAGGGACAAGATTCATTCCCGGAATGCTTTATACTTTAAAGATAGAACACGACGGGGGGATGCGCGTGGATGCTACTGTCCTACCGCAGAAATCAAAATAGGAGGAGAAGAGAATATGCTGAGTAAGACTTTGCTATTTGTCAGTTTAATGCTTCTTATTATTAACACTTCAACCGGAGCGCAGACTATGTTGGATTCGCGTATAGTTTTGGAGACTAATCAGGGCAATATCGAGATACAATTGATGCCGTTTGTGGCGCCGCGCGCCTGTGAGAATTTTTTCACCTTGGTAAAAAAAGGATACTATGACGGTATTATTTTTCATCGCGTCATTAAAGGCTTCATGATTCAGGGCGGTGATCCTGCAGGCACGGGAAGGGGCGGAGAATCAATTTGGGGTGAGCCCTTTGAAGACGAGGTAAGCAAGGATCTGCAATTTGATAGAAAGGGGCTTGTGGCTATGGCGAACTCCGGCCCGAATACAAATGGAAGCCAGTTTTTTATCACTACGGCCAAGACTCCCTGGCTGAACATGAAACACACCATATTCGCAGAGGTAGTTTCCGGCTATGAGGTGGTAGAGAAAATAGAAAATACCGCTACTGACGGTTCTGACCGGCCGAAAGCCGAGCAGAAAATCATCCGGGCTTACATAAAATAGCACACTGTTTTTAACTGCCGATATGCTATAATAAATCACTTCCAGGCCGGTAAGACTATTCATGAGAATCTGGGATATAGCTCCAAAGAAATTGTGCCGCAACCATTTACTGGGCGAACACCGGGAGCTGCATGCCATATGGGTGATCCTGACCAGGAATAAAAAAGGCTATTCCTGCCATCCGGAGGTTTTAAGATGGAAGGGCAAACTAAGGGCGCTTTATTTCAGGCATCAAGAGTTAGTCCGGGAGCTGGCCAGGAGAAAATACAAACACAGAAGTACTCTCAATAAAGTTTTTGCTACCGGACGAGCAAGGCAGAATCAATTGGTCGATTCTTATCACAAACAGATCATTATCCTGCGGCGTAAGAGATGTGGCTGTAAGATTTAAGATTTTTTCAGGGTTGGGCATCAGATAAGAAGAGAGAAGGGGGGTAAGAGATGGTAATGTTCTGGTCCGTATTGATTGCCGTACTCGTTTTTACTAACTGTTCGGCCCAAGAAAATCCCAACGCCATTTTTGAAGAGAGGCTGAAGGAATGGATAGAAGCAGCCAACATAGTAGAGGATGACCAGAGTCAGGCCAATATCGCCAGGCTAGACGATGCCTTCAGAGAGCTGCGGGTTTTTAGCCGCGAGTACCCCGAAAATAAATATGCGGATGACGCGGAATTCATCCGCTATAAAAGCACGCAAGTGGCGGCAGAAAAATGGGAAGATTTCCTGGCCAGATATCCTTCGGGCAAGACCGAAGATTTTACCAGAGAACAAATGGCAAACCTAAAAGGAACCCTCGCCCCCTTTGCTTACGAGTGCTATATTCCCTATGAATTATTACCTACATATAGCAGGGGGGAGCTGGCCTGGCTAATGGATGATTTTCAAGAGGCAGAAAAATATTTTGCGGATTTTCTCCAGAAGATAGAAATACACTATTCTGATTTAAAAGGGTTATCTGCCGAACCTTACATTAAGCTTTTAATGATCTATAAGAGTCTGGATAAACGTAAAGAGTACGATAAAATCAAGGAGAAGGTATTTACTCTTTTTCCCGCGAAAAGGGAATTTGCCGAGAATCTCTGGCCTTGAATTTTTCCTGCTGTTATTTCTGTTTTGCATAATATAAAAACATACCTGCTATAGGTAAGCTCAGTGCCCAATTATTGAAAGGCATTGAGTCAATTCGCAGACGGCGCTTTTTTAGCGCCTATGATTTATGTCGCACATTCGGTGCTCCATAAATCATCTGCTCATTGAGGAGGAATAATGTTTAGGGAAAAGATTAAAGTGTTGGATTGCACCATTAGGGATGGAGGCTTGATCAATAATCATGACTTTGACCTGCGTTTTCTGCGCGCAGTATATAAGGCGCTTTCCGAGGCAGGCGTAGATTATATGGAAGTAGGTTATAAGAACTCTAAAAGGTTATTTAGCCCCAAAGAATTCGGAAAATGGAAGTTTTGCGATGATCAGGATATAAAACAAGTCATCGAGGGCATAGACTCAAATACAAAGATATCCGTTATGGTGGATGTGGATAGGGTAGATATAGAGGATGTTCCGCCGCGCAAAGACAGCCCCGTGAGCATGATTAGGGTGGCAGCGTACGTAAAGGATATCGATAAGGCCATATCCCTGGTAAATCACTTTGCCGACAAAGGTTATGAGACTACCGTAAATATAATGGCGATATCCCGCGCGCTGGATAACGAGTTAAACGAGGCCCTACAACAGCTGGAAGAAGAAAGCAAGGCAAAGGTAATTTACATCGTGGATAGTTTCGGTGCCCTATACCAGGAGTCGGTTGAGTTCCTGATCAAGAAGGCCAAGGGTATCGTAAAGACAAAGGAAATAGGGATGCACGCCCATAATAATCAGCAGCTTGCTTTCGGCAATACCATTGAGGCAATTATTCACGATGCGAATTTTGTGGACGGCACGGTTTATGGCTTAGGGCGGGCAGCAGGTAACTGTCCTCTGGAGCTGCTTCTGGGGTTCTTAAAGAATCCCAAGTTTGATATCCGCCCCGTTCTGGATTTGATTTCCAAGGAATTTATTCCTTTGCGGGAAAAAATTGAGTGGGGTTATATTATCCCTTATGCTATTACCGGCATTTTGGATGAGCATCCCCGCGCAGCAATGGCCTTACGCAATAGCGATAAAAAAGAAAACTACCGAGAATTTTACGAAAGCTTCATCGGCCAGTTCCACGAATAAAAAATGAATGTAGAACAGTTTAAAAAGAAGCCGATCATGGGGATTATGCGCGGTATCGAATTAGCGCAGATTGAACCTCTGGTGGAGGCAGTAATTGCGGGGGGGCTGGAAACGCTGGAGATTACCATGAATACCGCGCATGCCCCGCAGTTGATTCGCAAGGCCAAGGAGGTCGCGGGCGGACGTCTGATTTTGGGTGCGGGTACGGTTTTAGAGATGGTAAGCCTGCGAGAGGCCTTAGATGCAGGAGCGACTTTTATAGTCATGCCGGTGTTGATCCCCGAGATCTTAACCTATTGTGCCAAGAATAAAATTGCCGTTTTTCCGGGCGCATTGACCGTACAAGAGATCTATCGGGCTTGGAATGCAGGCGCAACCATGGTAAAGGTTTTTCCGGTGAAATTTTTCGGGCCACAGTATTTAAAAGAGATCAAAGGTCCTTTTGCCGATATCGAGCTTTTAGCCTGTTCAGGAGTAACTCCGGCGAATTTAGGCGAATATTTTGCCTGTGGAGTGAGTGCTGTTGCTTTCGGCTCAAGCGTCTTTAAAAAAGAGTGGCTGCAGAGTAAAGATTATTCCAGTATCACTGCGGCAATAAAAGCTTACATAGAGCAACTTTCGTGATAGTTCTAGGCGAAATCAAATGCGAACCCGCCCACATTATAGAAATATCTTGCCTTGCCAAAAAAGAGGCCATATAATATTTTTAAAGAGGGACATTAGGTTATGGGCGTAAAAGATAAGGGGCTCTGGGAAAGATTCCTGTATAACTATAAATATATAGGTACCGTAGAAAGAGAAGGTAAATTCTATAAAAAATACGAAAAAATCCCTCGCTTTAAAAACCCGAGAAAGGTTTTAAACACGTTAATTATCCTATTAATAGTCATAGCAGTATCAATTCTTGTTATATATATGACGCAAGCCGGTAATTAGGCAGCGCAATAAATGACCCTCTCGGAATTGAATATTACCTTGATGTATCTTACTAAGGAGCGAAGAGATGGAAGTAAAAATTCAGAAATTAGATTCAGAAACCATGAAAAAAATGGGGATTTTTTCCTGGCCGATATGGACAAAGGAAGTTTCCAGTTTTCCCTGGCATTATGACTGTATCGAAGAGTGTTATTTTTTACAAGGCGAGGTTTCGCTGGAGACCGAGGAAGGAAAAACCGTAAGTTTTGGCCAGGGAGATTTTGTTACCTTTCCCAAAGGCCTATCCTGCACCTGGAACATAAAAAAGCCGGTTAAAAAGCACTATAACTTTAAATAAGCAAGAACAAATATTTAGTTGAAGAAAACGCTGGTTTTATTTTTGGCTATTTTCATACTGTTTACATCCACTGTCTTTGCCGAGGTTTCTCTGCGCTGCGAGGTAGATAAAAAAACTATTTCAATCGGCGAGCAGCTGGTTTATAAATTAATCATTAGGTATTCAGAAAAAAATTTACCCACCCCGAAACTTCCCAAATTCGATGGTTTTAAAATTATATCGCAAGCCCAATCTTCTGCTGTAGTTTATGGCCCCGATAGCGTAAAGAACCAGCTAGCCTACACCTATATATTAGTCCCGCTTCAGCCGGGTAACTTTACGTTTGAGCCAAGTACTGTTATGATCCAAGGTAAAACCCATGCTTGCGAAGAAGTTAAAATAGAAGTTACTGAAGATAACCAGCGTTCCAGTCGAAAACTGCAGAAAAAGGTTAATCCTCTCCCCGATAAAGGTCCTTCTGATTCAAAAGGACCGCAGCTTACGCTTTAAACGACAACAAATAGATATGAATAAGTCATTGGCTACCCCGATTCGTTATTTAAAGGGCATCGGACCTCAAAGGGCAAAGGCTTTTACCAGAATCGGTATCTCTACCCTGGAGGATCTGCTTTACTATTTTCCCAGGCGTTACGAAGACCGCAGAAAGCTTACTTCAATAGCGAATTTAAAAGAGGGTGAGTTCCAGACGATAAAGGCTAAGGTCCTTTTGAAGTCCGAGCGTAGATCTTGGCGTCGCCGCGGATTTAGTATATTGGAGTTAGTGGTAACTGACGGAACGCAGAAACTTTTCTGTGTTTGGTTTAACCAGTCTTATCTTGCCGCATACTTTGAAACAGGCCAGGACCTGATACTGTACGGTAAGGTCCAGCTTTATTTGAAGCGTCTACAGATGAATTCCCCGGAATTTGAAATTATAGATGCCCAACCCGAAGATGACTCGCTGCACGTAGGCAGGATTGTGCCTGTTTATTCCTTGCCTGAGCGGATAAGTCAGCGCAATTTCCGTCAGTTAGTCAAGCAGGTCTTGGACGAATATCTGGTCGGGACGCATGAGTTCTTGCCTTACGACATCAGGTCAAAAAATAACCTCTTAAACCTCACCCAGAGCCTGATGAATATCCATTTCCCGCAAGACTTTGATTTACAGCAGCAGGCTTACCGGAGGCTTTCTTTTGAGGAATTCCTCTTGTTTCAACTACCCCTGGCCTTGAGAAAGATAAAAAATAAAGCTAGGGTGGGCATCGCACATAAAGTCGAGGGGGATCTGGCGAAACAATTCACAGCGCAACTCCCCTTTAGATTAACGGCAGCGCAGGAGAGGGTTATCCGCGAAATAAAATCCGATATGGCCAGTTCCCGCCAGATGCAAAGGCTGCTACACGGAGAGGTTGGTTCGGGTAAAACCGCCGTGGCTTGCATTGCCAGTCTCATGGCTTTAGAGGGAGGTTTTCAGGTAGCTTTTATGGTGCCCACGGAGGTTTTAGCCAGGCAGCATTACGAAAAGATAATGTGGCAATGCCGTAATATTTTAAGGCCGCAAGGTGATGCCGTAAAGTTGGGATTGCTTACCAGCAGCCTGAAGGATAAGGAGAAAAAGGAGATTTATCAAGAAATAGCTGCAGGCAAAATTGATTTAATAATCGGCACGCATGCCCTTTTAGAGGAACAAATTAAATTCAAGAATTTGGGTTTAGTGGTAATCGATGAGCAGCATAAATTCGGCGTGGGGCAGCGTGCGTTATTGCCGCAAAAGGGTCGCAATCCCGATTGCTTAATCATGACTGCCACCCCTATACCGCGCACATTGGCTATTACCCTTTACGGAGACCTGGAAATTTCAGTGATTCAGGAGTTGCCACCCGGCAGGCCCCTGATTAAGACCTTGCATTTTAACCCCCAAGAGAAGAAATCGGCTTATGATATAGCAATAGGGGAACTTAACTGCAGCAATCAGGTATATATAGTTTATCCGGTTATCGAGGAATCTTATGCCTTAGATATTGCCGGCGCCAAGAAGATGTTTACGCAACTTTCGCGCAATGAGTTTAAAGACTTTAGGCTAGGGCTTATTCACGGCAAAATGAAGCAAGGCCAGCAAGATACAGTAATGTCTAAATTCAAGAATGGGGATTTAGACATTTTGATTTCCACTACGGTGCTGGAAGTAGGTATTGATATTCCAGAAGCTACCTGTATGATTGTAGAATATGCAGAACGATTTGGCCTGGCTGCGCTGCATCAGTTACGCGGTCGCGTAGGAAGGGGCAAGCGAGAATCTTTTTGCATATTGATTTCCGATCCTAAGACTCAGGAGGCAAAGGCGCGCCTGCACGCGATGGTAAAATACAACGACGGATTTAGCATTGCCGAGGAGGATTTAAAGATAAGGGGGCCGGGAGAATTTTTCGGTCGGCGCCAGCATGGATTATCAGAGTTAAAAGTCGGCAATCCCTTAACTCAGATGCAATTGTTGCGTGCGGCAAGGCTTGCGGCGACAAAGTTAATCGATAGCGATCCGCGCCTTCAGGCGCGCCCAAATGCTTCCTTAAAAGAAAGGCTATTGTGCAGATTCCCCGAATATGAGAAACTAATGCTAGTTGGATAGCTAGTAATACGATGCGCATAACTTCAGGCAGACATAAAGGTAAAGAAATAAAGGCAGCCAGAAACATCCGTCCCACGCAGGACAATGTGCGCAAGGCCGTCTTTGATATTTTAGGAGATATTGAGGGCGTGTCTTTTTTAGAGCTTTTTGCCGGATCAGGGGCAGTAGCTTTTGAGGCCTTATCCCGGGGGGCGCAGCAGGCAGTTTTAGTGGAATATAATCCGGATTGTCTTTTGGCAATCCGCAAAAATATAGCCAACTTGAAGGAGGTGGCTTGCAGCGTTTATCCTGTGCAGGTAGACAAGGCAATTAAGGAATTTCATCAACAGGCCAGGCGTTTTGATATTATTTTTTCCGACCCCCCTTATTATCGGGGCCTGGCAAAAAAAACCTTGCAAAGCCTGGCTGCTTATGATATATTAACGGCCAACGGTTTTCTGATAATTCAACATTTTAAAAAAGACGATCTCCCGGTTTGCGCGGGAGATTTAACATTATTTAAACAAAAGACTTACGGCGATAGCATACTGTCTTTTTACCAGAAGGCTTCATGTCAATCGCAAGCCGGCTAATGTCTGGCATGCTCAGGGTTTAGCTATAGGCTTGAAGTAAGTTAGGAGAGGGGCGGTATTATGTGTCAAAAGGCAATCTACCCAGGTACCTTTGATCCGGTTACTTACGGTCATCTTGATCTGATTAAGCGCGCCAAGGGTGTATTTTCAGAACTGATTGTAGCCGTTGCAGATAACGCTTATAAAAAACCGCTTTTTAGTATTAATGAACGCATAGATTTGCTAAAAAAAGCCACTGCTGACTGGGATGGGGTAGTCGTGGAAGGTTTTTCAGGTCTGGTAGTAGATTATGCCCGCAAGCAAAAAGCACAGGTTTTAATCCGTGGCCTGCGTATGATTTCCGACTTTGAGTACGAATTTCAAATGGCCCTGACTAACAGAAAGCTTGCCCCGGACGTAGAAATTATTTTTTTAATGCCTCAGGAGTCCTACAGCTATCTTTCTGCAAGGCTTCTGAAAGAAGCCGCTTCTCTAGGTGCAGATTTGTCCAGTTTTGTCCCGGATTTCGTAGAGACAGCACTTAAAAAAAAGCTAAAACAAACCGCATAGGATTATCTTAGCTGCCCTAATTCATTATGGATAATTAATCTAAAACCCCGCCTTTTTGAATTAATGACTCAAAACGGGACATATGAGTTAGAGAAAGAAAGATGCGGCATGAATATAGATGTAAATAGAATCCCTCAGCAAGGTTTGTTTCTGCGGGAAGCCCTCGATGCTGGCAAGTTGGATTTAGATACGGAGTTGCTTAAGTTTCACAGACCTATAGAGGTAGAGGCCAGGGTAAGCCGAATTACCAATACCGTTACCATAGAGATGGTGTTAACCACTCTGATTCATGCTACCTGCAGCCGTTGCCTGGAAGAGTTTGAGATTGATTTTAAGAAGGAACCCCGCTTAAATTATATAGCGGATAAGTCCCAAAGTTTTCTTGATTTAAATCCGGCTATCGCAGAAGAGATAATTTTGGATTTCCCTATAAGGCCTTTATGTAAAGCGGATTGCCAGGGGCTTTGTCCAAAATGCGGTGTGGATCTTAATAAAGGAAAATGTAATTGTATTAGTTAAATAGAATCAATGTCTTGCAGGAAGCACCCAAGCCTATCAGCGCCCGACGCTATAGGTTGCTTCGGCGTCCCGCTTCTGCGGGAATGGTTTGGTGTTCTGCTCACTGCGGAAAGGATAAAAGTATGGCTTTACCAAAGAGAAGGCATTCCAAGGCGCGCGGAAGAAAGCGCAGGACTCACTGGAAGTTAAGACAGAAAAATCTCCTGACCTGCCCGCAATGCAAACAACCGAAATTGGCGCATCGGGTTTGCGCTGTGTGTGGCTATTATGATGGCAGGAAGGTGATTGAGATTAAGGTAAAAGAGAAGAAAAAGAAGAAATAAAGCTTTACCACGAAAGAGGCGTTAATGAAGATAGTAGTAGATGCGATGGGTGGAGACCTGGCCCCAGATGTGGTGATCGAGGGGGCGGTGGCAGCGGTCAATGAATATGAAGTGCAGGTGGTTTTAGCGGGTGATGAGGCCAGGATAACCACGCTTCTAAAAAGATATAAATATCCCTTAGACAATATCAGTATTCAGCCGGCAAGCGAGGTAATTGGGATGTCGGAACCGGCTGCCGGTAGCATCAGAAGAAAGAGGAATTCCTCCATTGTGTTGGGGTTAGGCCTGGTAAAGAGCGGTCAGGCCCAGGCCTTTGTCAGCGCTGGCAATACCGGCGCTGTAGTCTGTGGGGCGACCTTGAGTTTGGGGTTATTGCGCGGGATTGAGCGTCCGGGCATAGCTTTAGTAGCGCCTACCCTCAAGGGTATATCATTAATAATCGATGTGGGGGCCAATATTGACCCTAAGCCAACCCAGTTGTTGCAATACGGCATTATGGCCGAGGCTTATATTCGCCACATATTAAACAGAGAGAATCCTACGGTAGGACTTTTAAACATCGGCGAAGAAGAAACCAAGGGGACAGGTTTTGCCAAGGAGACCTTTGAGCTCTTAGAGCATAGTAACTTAAACTTTAAGGGGAACCTGGAAGGCAAAGATTTATTTTCCGGTAAATGCGACGTGATTGTTTGTGACGGGTTTGTCGGTAATATTGCCTTGAAAGTCACCGAGAGCGTGGTGGAAACCATGCAGGAATTTTTAAAGCGTCATCTTTTAAGCAATCCCTTAAGCAAGCTGGGTTTAATTTTTCTAAAGCCAAGTTTTTCGCGTTTCAAGAAAGATATGGATTATGCCGAATATGGCGGCGCGCCGCTGTTGGGTGTTAACGGCATAGTGATTATCGGCCACGGTCGCTCTAATGCCAAGGCAATCAAGAATGCAGTGAGAGTGGCTAAGGCAGAGGTAGAGCGTAAGTTTAACGAAAAGATTATTGAAGCGATAAAATAGTCTTACTAAAAATATATGCGTAAAGTAGGAATTGTAGGTTTAGGCAAATATCTCCCCAAAAAAATCCTTACTAATGCCGATTTGGAGAAAATGGTGGAGACCTCGGATGAGTGGATTACTACGCGTACAGGAATAAAACAGAGACGCCTGGTATCCAGCAAAGAAGCTACGTCCGACTTAGCCATAAAAGCAGCGAAAAAAGCCTTGACTGAAGCTAATCTCGATGCTGCTCAGCTGGATTTAATTATTGTGGCAACCATAACGCCTGATATGCAATTTCCTTCTACGGCCTGTTTGGTCCAGTCCGCCATAGGCGCAAAACGCGCCGTTTGCTTTGACGTGGCTGCTGCCTGTTCCGGTTTTGTTTATGCTATTTGTGTTGCTCAGCAGTTTATTGCACGGGGAACTTACGAAAATGCCCTGGTTATCGGAGCAGAAGTTCTATCTACTATCACTGATTGGAAGGATAGGAGTACTTGTGTTTTATTCGGCGACGGCGCAGGGGCAGCGGTATTGGCGCCGGTTAAATCCGGCGGTATCATGTCGGCTTACCTAGGAAGTGATGGCTGCTCTGCGGATTTACTTATGGTTCCGGCAGGCGGCTCAAGGAATCCCACTAGCCGTACCACCTTAAAAAAGCGCCTGCATTACATAAAAATGGAAGGCAACGAGTTGTTTAAGGTGGCGGTAAAAAGCATGACTGAGGCAGCCCATACAGCCATAAAAAAGGCAGGTTTGGAGCTTTCGGATATAGATTTATTCATTCCTCATCAGGCCAATATGCGTATTATCCTGGCGGTAGCCAAACGATTAGAACTTCCCCTGGATAAGGTTTTTGCAAATATCGAAAAATACGGTAATATGTCTTCTGCCTCAACAGCCGTAGCGCTGTGCGAGGCAGTAAAAGAAGGCAGGGTAAAAAAAGGAGACAATATTCTTTTAGATACCTTTGGTTCTGGTTTGGTCTGGGGCGCCTGCGTCATAAAGTGGTAGCTTAATCTTATGGAAAAAACAGCTTATTTATTTGCCGGTCAAGGAAGTCAGTATATAGGTATGGGTAAGGATTTATATGCAGCCTTTCCCGAAAGTAAAAAAATCTTTGATCAGGCAGACCAGGTTTTAGGATTTGCACTTTCCAAGTTATGTTTTGAAGGGCCGCCGGAAGAGTTGACTAAGACCCGAAACTGCCAACCTGCGGTTTTAACTATGAGCATTGCTTGTTTGGAGGCTTTTAAATCCGTAGGCAGCGGAGAGCGCCTAGCCCCAGACTTCGTGGCTGGATTAAGCTTGGGTGAGTATTCGGCACTGGTAGCGGCCGGGACCTTAAGCTTTACCGATGCAGTTTATCTGGTCAGGCGCCGCGGTGAATTTATGGAAGAAGAAGCCCAGCGGCAACCGGGCAAAATGGCTTCGGTTCTAGGCTTAGATTTAAAAATCATTAAAGATATCTGCCAGCAGACTGGCGCTGAGGTTGCAAATATCAACTGTCCGGGTCAGATCGTTATCTCTGGAAGCGCAAAGTCGGTAGAGGAAGCTGCGCGGATAGCAGAGGAAAGAGGGGCCAGGAGGGCGCTTTTTTTAGAAGTCAGCGGGGCGTTTCATTCTTCTTTTATGAAGCAGGCAGCCTCGAAGTTAGCCGAGGAACTCAAAAAAGTAAAAATAAATGTTCCCCGGATACCGTTAATTTGTAATTATACTGCTCAGCCTACAGTCGATACAACCCAGATTAAAGAAAACCTGATTAAGCAGGTGGCTGGTAGCGTACTCTGGCAGGATTCAATGAGATTCATTTTATCAAATGGGATATCGAATTTCATTGAATTTGGGCCGGGCAAGGTTTTAAAAGGGCTTATGCGCCGCATTGACGAAAAGGCCAGGGTAGGCAATATAGAGAAAAAGGAAGATATTGCGGTAATCCCGCAGAAAGAGGTAAAATATGCGTCTTAAGGAAAAAGTGGCCTTGATTACCGGCGGGGCAAGAGGTATAGGCAGAGCTATCGCCCTTTTATTTGCCCGCGAGGGCGCAGATATTGTAATCTGGGATGTTAACGCAGCAGAGACAGAGAAGACCTGTCAGGCAATAGAGGCCCTGGGTCGGAAAACTTTGGCCTTGAGCGTGGATGTAACTGACTACAAAAAGGTTGAAGAAGCAGTAAATAAAATCCTTGACAAACTAGGAAAGGTTGATATATTAGTTAACAACGCTGGAATCACCAAAGACGGACTTTTGCTGCGCATGGGTGAATCCGAGTGGGATGCGGTTCTAAGTGTAAATTTGAAAGGCACTTTTAACTGTACGAAAGCCGTTTCCCGGTTTATGATTAAGCAGCGCGCAGGCAAGATAATTAACATTGCTTCGATTATTGGAATTATAGGTAATGCCGGACAGGCAAATTATGCTGCTTCAAAAGCAGGAATAATCGCTCTGACAAAAACAGCGGCAAAAGAATTAGCCAGCCGCGGCATCAACGTAAATGCGGTCGCACCCGGTTTTATCCAAACCGAGATGACGGCCAAGTTGCCCGAGGAACTCAAAGAAAAGATGAAACAGGCTATACCTTTAGCCCGTTTCGGTCTTCCTGAAGACGTAGCCTCGGCATGTCTATTTTTGGCTGGCAGCGAATCAAGTTATATCACCGGCCAAACGATAGTGATAGACGGCGGCATGGTTATGGCCTAACCTAAAGCTTTTTAAAAGCGGCAAAAAGGAGGAAGAGAGAATGGCAGTGCAAGAAAAAGTCAAATCAATAATTGCTGAGCAACTGGGAGTCAAACCAGAGGAAGTGACACCGGAATCTTCGTTCATCGATGATCTGGGAGCAGATTCTCTGGACACCGTGGAATTGGTTATGGCCTTGGAAGAAGAGTTTGGCATTGAGATACCGGATGAAGATGCCGAAAAGATTACCACTGTTGGCGATGCAATAAAGTATATTGAAGAAAAAGCAGTCAATAAGTAGAATTCACATAAATCGCACATATTTAGCTATGTGTGATTAACCATAAAGCAGATGCCCCGCCGTAATTGTGGCGGGGGATTTGTTAATAGCAATTTATGTCAAA
>Ga0209536_100007815_pt1 | contig 16168 bp, 19 predicted proteins | sample DeeMarSeWOR28_12_FD_187461 | JGI IMG/M metagenome (GOLD analysis project Ga0209536, IMG submission 187461) | Marine sediment microbial communities from White Oak River estuary, North Carolina - WOR-2-8_12 (SPAdes) (version 2) | ecosystem: Environmental > Aquatic > Marine > Intertidal zone >...
AGTTTTTTACAGGCTTCCATGGAATTAGCATACCCAGTTTCATCACGCAGGACCCAGCTTCCCTGGTCGTACCTGATCCGGTTGATGGCGTCGATCTTTTTGGTGTTTTTGCAATGTGTAAAAGTGGTAATAAAGTAATTGCATCCGTATCAAATTATACTTTGGAGAGTACTGATCACGGCGAGACATGGTCTTATATTGCAGCACTTGACGGAGCCATTATTTTCACTTACTATTGTGAGGGTAGCAATATCTATGCAGGCGGGCAAAACAAACTTTACCGGTCCACAGATAACGGAAATACCTTTACTACTATTAATCTTAATTTCCCGTTTGGCATTGTAAACATCTATTCAATTACTTCAATTGGTTCCACATTATTTGCAGGAACATCTTATGATGGAGTCTACAAATCGACTGATAATGGATCGAACTGGTCTCCTGCCAATACAGGAATGGGCCCCAAAGATGTCCGCGCGGTTACAGCAACAAATTCATCAACATTAATTGCAGGTACTCATTATGTAGCGATGTACCGGTCTACTGATCTTGGTGCATCCTGGAATAAATCTGTAACAGGTTTTCCGGCAGGCATCAGCATTCTTTCTTTGCTTGGAAGTGAATCGGGTATTTATGCAGGAACGCGTGATGGTGTTTACAGGACAGAGAACAACGGAAATAGCTGGATAAAACTTACCGGCGTAAATGATACAATTAATTACTCAACCGTCTGGGCACTGTGTGAAAAAGACGGAGATATATATGCATCAACATTTCTACAGTTTAATACAACTGTTTATAAAACTACCGATAAAGGATTAACATGGACACGCAGCGGAACAGGTCTTCCTGCAGATCTTACTTTTATTAAAGGTCTGGCAACCAGCGGAGAAAATATTATTGCAGGTACTGATGAAGGCATTTATTATTCAACCGATAAAGGAACAAATTGGCTGCAGGCGAATGGTCCGACTCAATTCATAGAAAGTATTGCTGCAAGCGGGAATTTTGTTTATGCGGCTATACCGTCTGCATCAGGTGTTTACCGTTCTTTGGATAATGGTGTTAACTGGATTCTATCACTTCAATCCACTGTGGATTATGTAGATGTAGCTGCGATTGACGACTATGCATTTGCGGGAGCATTTTTTGATGGAGCCCGCTATTCATCAAATAATGGCAGCACATGGAATGCAAGTATTGGATTTCCATTTGAGACATCAGTTTTTGCTTTGGGGCCAGTTGGTGAAGGGATAGTTCTTGCCGGGACAGACCAGGCGCCAAATTGGATTTACTCTTCAGTTAATTACGGTGTTTCTTTCGCACCTTACAGTGAAGGACTGGCTGAACGTGCATCTGTAGAAGCATTTGCTGTTAACGATACTTTCATGTTTGCGGGAACAGATTATCATGGTGTTTGGCGAAGACTTCGACCGGGTATTGTAAGTGTGGAAACGGAACAAGAAATACCGCAAGGATTTTATCTTGCTCAGAATTATCCAAATCCATTTAATCCAGTCACAACGATCAGGTATTCTATACCCGAGGATGGATTTGTAAAGCTAATTGTTTTTAATGCGCTTGGTGAAGAGATAAGTGCTTTAGTAAATGAATTTAAATCAGGCGGTAGTTATGAGATTAACTTTGACGCCGGTGATTTAAGCAGTGGAATATATTTTTACAGGCTTGAATTAAATAAATTTATTTCTTTGAAAAAGATGATCCTTTTGCGTTAGCACTTACTATCTTTGAATAGTACAAAGGTGGTTCCTTCTTTAGTGTTAATTAATTATATGTAAAGTAAATGAGTGCTGAATGTAAACTAACTGACATTTAAACTCAAAAGATATTTATAATTATGCTCTGGAGTTCAGCCTGTTATGGCCAGACTCTCTTTTAAAGTATTTTTTGGTCGTTTTTAAAAAATAGCTATATTAATAAATGACAATTATTTTAATAACAAAAATGGTATGAAATGAAAAAGCAAAACTTTTCTTTATTAACATTTCTGATGTTACTAATTATTTCGACTTCTGGTTACTCACAGTCACTGCACATTGTAGAACTTTCAGACTTTCAATTTTCACCCGACAACTTAACAATTGAGGTGGGTGATACTGTAAGATGGTCTAATGTTATGGGAACTCATAATGTTGTGGCTGATGACAACAGTTTTACAAGTGGCCCTGCTGCGCCAGCTCCCTGGACATTTGAGCACGTGTTCACAGCCGCGGGTAGTAATCCATACTATTGCGAACCGCATGGTGGAGCAGGAGGATCTGGAATGTCGGGTGTAATAACCGTAGAACAACCTGTTAGTGTCTCTGACGATGAATTTTTTGTTAATAAATTTGAGTTGAATCAAAACTATCCAAATCCCTTTAATCCAAGTACTACAATTAAATATTCAATTCCTACAAATGGAATTATAACTTTGCGTGTTTTTAATGCTATTGGTGAAGAAGTAAGAATTCTGGCCAATGAATTTAAAGAAGCTGGTACCTACGATGTAAGATTTAACTCCGGCGAGCTTTCTAGTGGTATTTACTTTTACATACTACAGACCGGTTCTTTTGTTGAGACAAAAAAAATGATTTTGTTGAAGTGATTTAGAGTCATTCTGTCCCGATTAAAATCGGGATCGGAATCCTGATTATGTAAAGGAGGATCCCAAAATAAACCTGTCTACCGGCAGGTAGATTCGGGATGACAGATAAAAAGGGCGAGCAACCAACTCGCCCTTTCTACACAACAAATTACTTACTAATTATTAATCAAAACTTCAATGAATCTTTATACGAATTTCTATCCTTTCCATACAGTGTTGTGTGTAAAAAGATTTATTTACTTGCCAGTCAGCAACAATTGATTGTTTATCAATCACAATAATTATAATTTTATGTAACAAATATTCTCTACTCTTTGGTTGAAGTTGTAGGGAGGATTACAGCACCCTGCACAAAATTCTTTTCTTATTACTTCTATCCAAGATTAAAGAAAAAATATCCTGCCATTTTTACTGGAGGTAATAATGAAAACGAAAATTATTATCGCAGCGTTAGCTCTTCTTTTTATTGCTGGTGATTTTTTGGGCGGGTGTGAAGAGGAGGAAGAACCCAAGCCTGATTATATAACTGTTAATGTTTCAGCTTCAGGAGAAGTTCACTTTGATACCGCTTGTTTAGATTGGCTGGAAGGATTAGCTGTTAAAATTGATATTGTTAAAGCTGGTGGTGAAAGATTTACATTTGACAGAGTTACAGATCAGTTTTGCAGGTTTGAAGTTCCAACTGTATCATTCAAATTATACAGGGAACAACCAATTACAGCAACGGCAATTGTGCAGGGAGGAATTCAAGGATATGAATTTCTGCCGGCTGCAGAAACTTTAAATTGGGTTGATGTGTATCCGTTTAAGAATTTTGGTGAAACTTATGCCTGGGAGACGACAATGTTTATCCAATGTATCACCAATTAAATTTATTAATAACATTAAGTGAGATAACAACTCTAATAATATTATTTAATTATCTGGATCTGGGCTGTCATTTCCCATATCAACGGCAACCTTCCAGTTCCCATCAGTTTGTTTTTTCCAGATATTAAGATACTTGCCGTAACTCATTTGCTCTTCGCCGTCTTCATCTTTAAAAGTTAAACTGTAGGAGCCCCAGGTGTAACCCATCTCACCAGATTTAGCTACTTCTGCATATTGAGGAACCCAATCAAGTACGTAATTGCCCTGATTATCTTTCATCCTGTTGTAAATATTTTTAACTCCTTCAACCGGATTATCACCGGCAGGTAATTGAAGGGCATCTTCAGTTAGATATTCATTAAATGCTTCGGCTGCGCCATTATTTACTGAAAATTGTGCAAACTCTATATCTGTTTGAAGCAGTTTTTCTTTTTCAGCCTCGGTATCTGCTAACTGACTGCAGGCAAGTTGAAAAACAAATATTGAAAGTATGAGAAAGTATTTAATCATTTTATCTCCATAGTTAAAACTTATGTTCAAAATAAAGATAGAGCACAGGAAAGAAATACGCAACTAAGCAAGTTACCGGATTACTACTATTTTGACATTATTTATTTAATTTTAGAGCGAGCATTAATCGGTTTCTCTTCTTAACTTATAAATAAAGGGATTAAAATGTATTCCAAATATTTATTTCTCTTACCCGTTTTCTTCTTCTTTTCCGTTTTATGTAAGGCACAGATACCCGACAGTGTTTTGCAGAATATTAATTCGTTAAAAAAATACAATGAAAATCTTGATCACAGGCTTGATGTACTTGAAAAAGTTATTGATGATGTTCTCTGGTATCATAAAGTTGGCGATGTGGCGTTTATAGATAAGGTGCGGTTAACGGGACCGCCTCTCTGGAAAGAAAAAAATCCCACCGGACAGGGCGCCGGTAATCCGGTAAAGTTTTACGCTTATGTGTTTGTTCCAAAAAATATCGATCTGAATAAAAAGTATCCGCTGATTGTTTTTCCGCATGGTGGTGTCCACAGTAATTTTTCAACTTATTATACACATATAGTTAAAGAGCTGATGGTGCAGCAGTATATTGTTATTGCTGCCGAATACCGGGGAAGCACCGGTTACGGAAAAGAGCATTATGAAAAGATTGATTACGGCGGATTGGAGGTAGAAGATGTTGATGCGAGCAGACAATTTATGATCGATAATTATAATTTTGTAGATGATAACCGGGTTGGAATTATGGGCTGGAGTCATGGCGGTCTTATAACTTTGATGAATATTTTCAACCACCCGGAAAATTATAAGGTAGCTTTTGCGGGAGTTCCTGTTAGCGATCTTGTTTCGAGGATGGGATATAAAGACCAGGCATATCGTGATCTTTACGAAGCTGATTACCATATTGGAAAATCGGCAGACGATAATGTTGAAGAATACAGAAGAAGATCGCCAATTTGGCATGCAGACAAATTACAGACACCTTTATTAATACATACAAACACAAATGACGAAGACGTTAATGTGCTGGAAGTAGAGCTATTAATTAATGCACTGAAAGCAGCAGGTAAAAAGTTTGATTATGAGGTGTTTGAAGATCTTCCCGGGGGACATTCCTTTGACCGGCTTGATAATAAAAAAGCAAGGGAGCTGAGAGTAAGGATTTATAAGTTCCTTGCAAAAGAATTATCTCCCCCTAATCCTATTAAGAGTATAGAAGATATTAATAGAGCAGCCTATAAGTGATATTAATATTTTAACAGGGAGAGGGTGAGATGTTTTCATTATTTTGCTAAATAACGGCAGGTAACAATTGGCTAGTATTATAGCGGGGTAGCATTTGCTCATATTTTAATAACTCAATTCTTCATCAATCAGGTATATTGTATTTCTGTCCTTGTTTGGCTTGGTAACTCTTGAGGTTACAAGGCATATTTTTTCATCACTGCCGCAATCTTCATATAGACCGGTTGGCAGGCGGATCCCATTAAAATTTTATTGGCACAAGATTATAAGGACATTCCGTATTTCTACATCTTTTACAAAAGTATAAAAACTGTCCTGAGTACCACATTACTGCACATACTAGAAAGATAGACAATAATAGTATATTCGGCACCAACCAGTATATGGGATAAATTGGAATAGCAATAAATATGAAATGAAATAATATTTTTTCAAAAGTACTGAACGGATATTTTTTTTGTTGCTTAACTATTTTCCTTGTAAAGATCATCGGGAATTGAAGACAATCATTAAATTCCCAATAATGCGGACATCTCGGACAGCTTAAATGCTTCATAACTACTCCCAGGATGCCATACCAGTAAACAAAAATATATGGAATGACCCAAATCCAATCTGCCAGAATTATTCCAACTGTGCCAGCAATCCCCATAGTAGTGAATGATAATTGTGCGTACAGTTTTTCCCAAAGGGTAAATTTTTCGGTAAGAGTACATGGACTGTCTTCTGCCATATTTTGTTCCTTCTTGTATTGCAACTTAACTTTAAATTAGGAAAGCTTCAATCCTCCTGCTCTTTGTTCCGGCTGGCAAGCCTGCCTGTCGGCAGAAAGGTAAACAATCGGCAAGTAATAAATAAGCAGCAATGGAAAATGAAAAATAGGCAATCTGTAATCTTTCATTTTAATGCAGGGAATTAATTTTTTACACTTCCGTGATAGATTTGTTATAAGTGAGATTTAATTTATTGGCGGCATTTTATTTATTAAATCCCCAAATAAAATAAGGAGGAATCAAATGAAGAAACTATTTGCTCTCTTAATTATAATGCTGCCATTAATGCTGATCGTGTCTTCCTGCAGCGAATCAACAGCACCGATTGAAAGTATTAACACTGATGATGAACAGCTCGAAAAAGGCGGATGGCACCATGGAAATTCAGGGAATATTGTTGTTGCAAACCGTTTATCGGGAAGCATATCTGTAATAGATACAAAAACCGATGAAGTAACAGGAACTTATCAGCTTCCAGCCGGGCCTAACAATCCGGAACCCATGTATGTAGTTTTTGTAAAACGAGGACAACGCGTGTTTGTAGGTGACAGAGCGAACAACCAGGTTGTGGTTTTTCGGGCATCTGATTTCGGCGTTGAAACTACTATCCCGGTTGGGCAGGGGGTGTTTCACATGTGGGCAGATAAACTTGGTAAACAACTCTGGGTAAACAATGATATTGATAATACAACCTCTGTTATTGATTTACATTCACTTCAGGTTATTGCGACTGTTCCAACGCCGGCAGACCTGGTAAGTATGGGCGGCAAACCTCACGACGTGTTTCTAGGTCCTCTTGGCAGAATTGCTTATGTATCAGTGGTTGGAGTTTCCGGTGCATCGGATTATGTGGTTCAGTTTAAAACCCGAACCTTTCAGGAAACAGGACGAACAGCAGTTGGTAAAGATCCTCATTTATCAATCCCGTTGATAAGTCGCTATCTATATGTTCCTTGCCAGAATTCAGACGAAGTGTACGTGCTCAATCGTTTTAATATGAATGTGGTTGAAACAATACCTGTACCCGGTGCACATGGAGCAATAATGACGACAAATGGTAAAGTATTTTATACTACTAACTTACCAGGTGGTGGTACGAATGGACTATACGCAATTAAAACCAGAACTAACCAGGTGCTTGGCTCAACGAATACACCATATCCAGTACCACATAATGTTGCGGTAAACAAGTCATCCCGAAAGTTGTACCTGACTCATTCAGGAGGTACTTCTGATAAGGTAACGGTGTATAAAATATCTAACCACAATCCCGTTCCGGTATTCCTTAAGGAAATTACAGTTGAATTAAATCCTTTTGGTCTCGCATTCGCACGATAAGGTAATTGAGGGTTGTGGTACGCAACACTATTGTATTAGTTATAAAGCCAGGGATAATTTTATCTAATTCCTGGCTTTTTAAACAGGAATAAAAAATCCTGCAGTCTAATTTAATACTAGAAGAAATAAACATTCCTAAATTGCATTAAGCACAATTACCAAAGTTGTTGATACAAATATTGCTGTTATCCAAAACCAGGTTGTTGTAATTTTTTTGTTTTTGTACTTGGCCGCAACAACTTCGTAAATTACGATAAAAAAGGGTGGTATTGCTGTCTGCAGATAACCTACAGGTCTCGGCAAAACATACTTAGAAAAGTAAGCTATTACAATTATGCTGATACCGGTTGCAATTGAAATTTGGATATGAGGCGATTTTAATAATTCTTTAATTTTTTTCATAACATACTATTTTTTGTTCAAACCGATGGCAATATTTTCTGCTTCCGCTTCTGTAAAGATGCCATTAATAATTGCGCGACCGCCGGAGATAGTATCTCTGATAACTGGGGCAGATAGAAGCTCTCCATTCAAGACCATTGCACAACGTTTACCTACATTATTTGCTGTTAGCTTTTTGAATTTTTTTGTTCCTTCAGATGTCAGAATTAATTCCACTGCTGGTCGTCCTTGCTGCATCACAACCGTAGCAGATTCCACATCGTGCTGGTTAACAAGAACTTCATGATGAAGATAAAAGATTTCGCCCGCTGGCTCGAATACCATTTCTGTTAAATTTGCAGCGGGTTCATCTTCGGCTATACGGAATTCCAGTGTAACATTTCCATTCTTAGAACAAGCAAACAAAATTGACAGGAAGATTATGGCAGCTATTAAATGTTTTAACATTTCTAACTCCTTTCACTTCATTTTTTTACACTAATATTTCAGGCATTCGTTTGCAACTTAATTCAAATTCAAAAAAGCTTCAACCTGCCAAACGGCAGTCAGGTTAACATTTGGCAATTATTAAACAGTTACAAGTAAAAACTCCTATGTAATAATGTTTTTGTTGTCTGCAGTTGTTTCTCCCAAACCATTAACAACGGATACGGTTGGTTTTTAATTAAAAGTAGAAACCACTGGGATTTCGAACTGCTCAACCTATTCCAACTCCATATAAATTACATGCTCTCTAATATTATCGGGTTGAATAGTTGGTACAATAAACCCAAGCTTCTTATAAAGATTCCTGGCAACTTGGTTATCTATGTCAACGTTTAAAGAAATGGTTTTACAGTTGAGTTTTCTGGCTTTATTGATAAGCTCCAAACAGAAGATTCGTCCGATACCTTTACCACGTGATTCAGGATTGACGATGATTCTTGAGAGATGTCCCCGTTTGTTTTCAAACATCCTGATTTGCCCCAGTGCAAGAAGAATGGTTCCATCTGATAAAGAGTAAGTATGATTTTTATCAAACTCGAGTGCATCGCATAGCTGTTCCAACTCAATTGGGAATATTACTTTTGGTCCTGCCCAAATCATACAACTCCTGGAATCGGGAATCCATTTGATTACACTTTCAAGATCGTTATTAGTGGCCAGTTGAAATCTCATTCTACTTAGCATTCTTTAATAGTTAATTCAATGTTTTAAAGTTATGCCATTCCTAATTCTTTACTTAATGGCAAACAAAACTTAAACCAAAAACAGAAAAGCATCAAACACTCTAATGCAAAACAGCAGCCGGGTTAGGGGGCTGGTTAGTCAAAAATTTACTATTATATTCTCACCTGGTGCTTTTTTTCCATTCAGTCAGGAGGTTTAAAGTTTTCATTGCATTTTCTGCGTTGTAAATAAATTTGCCTTGAGGCATCAATTCAGAGAGCAAATCGGATTTATTTTCTTGGGCCTAAATCATTAGTGGTGTAAATACATTAATGAATGCTTCAGCTGTCTCAGGTTTTGCTGAAGCACTAATTTTACTTATTAAACCATCCTTAAAAACAAAAATAACCGAATAATGAGCTTCAGCAATTTCAGCTATTTGTAACCAATCATTTGTCTCAGACAAATTGCAGAACACAGAATCTCTAACCGTTTCAATATTACTTACAGACATCTTTATATTAAGGACGCTATCATATTTGGTTATATCTCGAATTTGATCTTTACCATTAAGAGAAAATTGACCCATTACTTCAAAAATGGCATCATCGGCATACAAATTTACTATGTCACTTACATTGTGTTATACACAATTGGATACTGTTGAGTTAATTGGGTGAGGTTTTCAGAACAAGAAAAAATTAAAATTACTAAAACAAAGATTGGGAGCCAGGTTTTGTAAATTTTCTCCATATAAGCACGCCTCCAATACTATATATAATTAAGGATAACTATTAATTATAGCGAATAAGACTGTTGCAGCTAATTCATCATTAAACAACAACCTTAACATATACCCCCCGTAATAAACCACAAACCTATCAAAGCTGGAATATCCAGAATATACGATAATGCTACTCCGCTGATAACACCCCAAAATAATCTTTTTCCTTCTATCTTTCTATACAAAACACGGAGTAAAGAGTACCAAATAATAATCCGCCCTATAAGCGTTGCTGTAAAATAAACACTTATAATTTCTTCTCTGCCGGCATTAAAAAAATACAAGATGGCAAATCCAATTATTAAACCTGCAACAAGTCGTATTAAGGATGCTAAGAATGGGTTATAATAATTCTCTTTGGTATTGAATATTTTGAAGAAAAAGAAATATCCAGCATACTTGATGATACTAAATATTATTAACCCCGATGGTTCCATTTGTTTTTAAATTGTTTTTTGGTTCCTGATTTTTAATAAAAGAAGCCCGCTCATTGTAACTAAAATTAAATATACTGTTATATAACACCACTCTGCTGGCCCTGAATGACCTACTGACTCAATAGAGAAGGTTTTTTCGAACCACAACCAAAAGGGATTGGTAAATACAGTAATAATAAATGCTAAGGGAATGCATATTATGGCAAGCAATAAGGCTATCACTAATAATTTAATGCGCGGCCTAAATTTCTTATCCAAAGTATTTTCACTTAACTATTAATTAAATAGAATAAAACTGTTTTAGTTAATTCATCATTTAACTGCAAATGTAACTTAACTCAAAAACAGAAAAGCTTCAACCCTCCTTCATTTAGTTCCGGCGGGCAAGCCTTCCTGCCGCAGGGGATACATAATTAACGAGCACGAATTATGTAAGGCGACTATATCTTCCAATCAGCTTTGGGTTTACCTTTCCATACCCAGACAATAAAATCGATAAGCTGGGGTTCACCACCAAGGTCACGCAGTCGCTTATTTACCTGACCCCTGTGGTAAGCGCTGTGTATAGTAACCTGCAGCATTGTTTCCACTAAAGACGGATTTACAGGTTTTTTCCCAATAATTTCTTCCAGCTTATTTGCCCAGGGAATATCCAGACTCTGATTTAAATCATCTTCATCGAATGTTTTTAAATATTCATCAATCTTAGTGTGGTATTTACAACCCCATTTTGCTATCTCAATCAGTTTGGGGAAATCAGTTTCTTTTGGAAACTCAAGCGGCTGCTTAGTCCATATATAAAAGAAAGCTCGCTGCACGGCATGTATGTGATAAAGAATTTTCTTGATGCTCGAATCATTATCTGCCGAAGAAGTTACTAATACCGACATCCACACTTTTGCATCAGCCCATTCCATATGCTTTAACAACAAGCTGATAGTATTCCATTCCAGCATAATAATCTTCTTATTATTGTTGATAAAAAATATAGTTACTCGAATATACAATTCAATTGCAACATAATTTTAATTTAGGTAAAACTCAACCTGCCTGCCAGCGAGCTCTCCCCCACTTCGCTCTGGAGGGCAAGTCTTCCTGTCGCAGGGTATAGTCAATCTGCAAGGATTAGGGTGGACTATAAATTTTCAATCAGATTTTTCTGTTAGTAACCTGAGATTACAATAACGGAGAGTTCTTTTTTGTCAGTGTCAAGAATGGCAAATATTATATCATTTAAATTATCAACTTCATTACAGGGTTTTGTTTCGGCTGCATTAAGCACATCATTACCTGCAGTCCTGCAAAAGTAATAGCCTGCTTCTGTATCTAAAGAAATCAGTTTATTCTTAAACCATAATTTCTTTCTGCATTCAGGTTCAATGGGCAGTTTTTTTAGTCCTTTGGATTTAACATTTTTTATCCAATTATTAATCCCTTCATCACCCAGTTTATATTTTGCGGAAATGCTTAACCCCTCTCTTTGCCCAAAACCAGCCATAGGTGGAAAGCCATCGTATTCAATCATCTCTGCATCATCAGGTATTTCAAAATGTTTCTTTAATGCTGCTTTATCGGAACTATCAGTTACCTGCTGGCAGGAAAAGGTTGATATCAGCAGAAGATAGAGAAAGTAATATTTTTTCATTATTAGTGTTTTTTTTAGTTGTTGTAATACTTCTTTTAATTATCAATTGATTTATTCTTTGAGATCCTGACCATCATTAGAAGGATTCCGGTGCTTGATTTTTCTTAATCTCTTGAATCCCCAGATGCCGGTACTTAATCCTGTTCCGAAGGCAATGAGCCCGAACATTAAAAGCGGAAGATACCAGAATAACAAAGACTGATCCGGCTCTCCTATCCTTTCAATGTAGGCTTCTATAATATAGCTGGTTATTAATAACGCTCCAATGATAATCAGGACAATTCCGGATATTAATGCAACGGATGGCCAGGTTTTTTTTGATTTCATTCTCTTAATTATATAACGGTGCTGCGGTTAAGCCGCTGCCAATTTTATTTCTTCAGTTCAAATACAACATTTACATTTGCTTTAATTGATATCTTACCGAGTGCTATTGTTTCTGAAATTTCACCCGTCCCGCCGTCAATATTCTGCATTACGTTTTGGCTCATATAATTTGATCTGCTGCCATATCCCCAGCCATTCCAGCTGGAATAATACCACCAGTTAGATCCGCCATAACCTTCGCTAATCTGTAGGGGATCACCGATAATCTGACCGAGCGCACCGGCCATTTTCTCAGCTTTTTCCTTCGCCGCATTCAGAGCCAGTTCTCTTGCCTGCTCACGATACTTTTTAAACTCTGTAGTCTGAAATTTAATATTGTGAATATAGTTTACACCGGATCCCAATACGCCCGTTACAAGGTCTTCAACCTTGTCAGGTTCAGCTAAAGTTACAACAAATGTGTTGCGCACAAAGTAACCTATAAAATTCTTTTTGTCATAGTTGTCATCATACCTGGGTTCTACAGAAAGATAGTCTGTCTGGATATCTTTATCAGGGATTCCTGATTCTTTAATTATTACAATCGCCTTTTTCATAATTTCATTATTCTCCTGCTTGGCAGTCATAATATTTTTATCCCACGTTTCTATACCAAAAGTAATGATGATTTGATCCGGTTGTACCTTAACAACCGCCTCACCGTTTACAGTAATCTTCGGACGGTCATCAAACAATTGGGTTTGCTGTGCCCATACCGGGCAAAGTGCTATTACTATAAAACAAATTATTATTGATATTATTTTCATCTTTTCTCCTTAATAATTATTTATCACTCAAAAGATACAGGCTTTTTATCTTTATATATTTCTTCTAATCTTTCTTTGTTATTAGTTATGGCAGAAAGTGCTTTTTCAAAAAACTGATTTATCAAGGCTTTATCTGAAGTATACAAAACGTTAATAGATGTTTCATCCAATTCCCATAAATTAACAGCAATTTTTGTTGATATAGAACCCTTGGAGTCTAATTTTGATTCCAGTTTTTTCATAACATCGGAAAAACTAAAAGTGTTTTTTTCAAACTCAGCAAAATCGGTGGCATTGGAGCCAAAGCCAACCTGACCGGAACCATCCTGCTTAATTACTAAACTCCATCCGGAAGGAGTAAAAAAATCAATAGCAGCATATTCGCTTTTTAAATCGCTTTTTATTTTATTTGATTGAGTTTGTTCATTACAACCAATTAAAATTAAGCATCCAATGATTATAAAGATTAGATTTTTTTTACTCACTTATTTTAGAGCCTGTTTTATTAAAAAAAAATTATGAACCCTTTTCGCTTTTAGGCATTTTAACGCGATTGCAATGTTCTAAATAACTGAATTTTGAAAATCTAAAGATATCAAATACGCCTTCTCCATCTTTCTTCTGATTTACAAATCCATATGTAAAAACAGGCGAATGCTTTTTTATTTTATCGAATATGCTCACTACTAAATCTAAATCAGTGATATCATAAACTAAACAAAACATACATTCAACCTTTCCATCGTCAGGATCCAGCCACAAAATAGTATTTTCCCCGGGTACCTTCTGATTAAAATTAAGATTGTTTGAAAGGGAATTCAATTCTTCTGCTGTCCGGTCAAAACCGAAATTCAGCAACTTCGCCCATCTTCTTTCATACTTTCTTTCCAACGGGTAAAATAATTTTGCGAGGTCAATCCTTTTTTTTATTCTTTCGGGGATTTCATTTTCCTGCATTATTTTCTCCAGATAATTTTTTCAACTGATTAACAATTAAAGAGAAAAAGCTTATTGCCAAATCATAATTTCGGGGTTCTATTCTTCGCTAGTCTTTTAAGGTTCATGATCTAAATTTGTTATTAAATACTTTATCAGGAAATTACTATCGGGCTGTTTTTCCCAGATCATAAAGTATGAGCCGTAGAAAGCATAAGGATGTTCAGTATCATTAGAACTTACCGTTATCCCATAAGTGCCGTATTCATATACTTCATCACCTGAAGCCCAAATTTTTTCGGGCTTGCCGTTAAAAGCATGGAATTTAATCCCGGCTTTTTTATCCTTCTTATATAGTTCACGCAACTCCTTCTTACCTCTTACAGCAGGATGGAAATTTGGCATTAAGATAACATTATCCGTATGGTATTTTAATAATGTCTCATAATCACCATTAAGAATTGCAGTATCCAGCACGCTGTTTATTCTCTCTAAAGTTGATTTGAAGTCACCATCTTGTATGCCTGCTTTTTTTTCTTGCTGTGGATTTACTGTTGATTCATCACGGGGATTATTACAGGATATGAATGAATAAAGAAAAAGGATTAATAGAAGAGTGTTAGTAATAGATTTCATAGTCCACCTTAAAATAGTTTTAAATTTTATTAGGAGTAACACAGAAATTCCTATTTTGTTAATATGAAACGAGCATAAAAAACCATTTAAACAGAAGGTAATGATTCTGATGCAAGTTCTCCGCCGCGGCGGACTGGCCAAAAAGAGAAATTATAAACAGATGAAACTTAAGCCTAATTAAACCGGGTTTCAACCCCCCTTCAATTCGTTCCGCCGGACAAGCCTGAAAGATGGAAGACAGGATGTTTAAAATCAGATATGAGATTCCTAATTCTCCCGGTTAAAGTCGGGATCATGGGAATTACATTTGAAAATTACACCTGTTATGCCAGCGATTTTCTTTCCTGGATGAGCAAATAACCAAACCCGATTGTAAAGAATAGATAAACAATGACTATTCCCCAGCCAAATACATTTAATCCGCCTGAAAGTTGAATTGCCAGTGTTGCTACTAATGCAATGGCATCATAAACAAACAGGTGAAGTATGATTGCCTTACGCGCAATAGATTTTTCTGCATCTCTTGCAAAACAGGTTAACATTAAGTTACCCATAAGCGCAGCCCCGGTCCATAAGATGTTCCTAAAAAATTCAATAATTCCCCGGGTATGAATAGAAGAAGTGGTCCAAAGCCAAGACATACAACAGCTTTAATAATCATAAGGATTTTGAAATTCATATCATTGCTCCTTATTAAATTGTGAATTAGGATGTAATATTATCAGGAAAGATTTATTGTCCTCTCTTCTTTTTCTCCTTTTGTGTAAACATAATCTTAATTTGTAAAAACTCAACCTTCCTGCAAGAACGCAGCGAAGGTAAGCCTGTCTTCAGAAGTCAGCTTAACAATTGATAAGTATTATAACATGCAGTAAATAATGTGCGGGAGTTGGAAGTAGAAAAAAGGGTGACGAATAAGCGATTGAACTTGTTCGTGAATATAAAAGCACGGCAACTAGCAGCTAAGCATAATTGCCGTGCTAAGTAATTAGTTAATCCAGCGGGATTTTACTTTTGTTTTTTTCAAGCCAGTTATCAAGACTTTGCATAGCAGGATTTAATTTCTTTGCGGATTCAATATCCCTGACTCCACAAAAGTAATCTTCAAAATCGTGTTTGAATTGAAACATATTTCCGAGATCTTCAGCTCCTGGAAAACCAAAGCTGCGGTAAACATCAAACGGAACAGCGTTGTAGACGACTTCCTGTCCTAATGCTTTGGTAAACGAATCTGCCATCTCTTGCCCTGTAAGATTGCCGCCGCTGATTGCAACGGTTTTACCTATGAATTCATTTCCCTTCTTGAATATATTATAAGCTGTTTTACCAATATCTTCAGCAGAGATGCCCGGAAGTTTTTTATCTCCCATTGGCAATGTTAGTGCTAACTTTCCGTTTTCACCTTTCTTTGGTCCCATTCCAAAGTAAATAAAGTTATCCCAATAAAAAGATGTTAATAAAAATGTAACAGGTACTCCCTGTTCCAGGAAATATTTGTCAGACTCACCCTTACAATCAAAATGCGGCACTTTGTATTTATCCATAAGTGTGGGCATTCTGTTATCCTCCAGTGGAACCCATTTACGAGTATCTTCAAGTGTAGACCAAATTACGTGTTTAACATTTGCCTCTTTTGCTGCTTTTGCAATTGAAGCTGCCTGTATTGTTTCTTTTTCAGGGGAAAAGTGTTCCCAGAAAAATGTTA
>Ga0209536_100007816_pt1 | contig 16168 bp, 14 predicted proteins | sample DeeMarSeWOR28_12_FD_187461 | JGI IMG/M metagenome (GOLD analysis project Ga0209536, IMG submission 187461) | Marine sediment microbial communities from White Oak River estuary, North Carolina - WOR-2-8_12 (SPAdes) (version 2) | ecosystem: Environmental > Aquatic > Marine > Intertidal zone >...
GGAACCTGTGCCGCCACCGGTAACATCGGTACTGGAGCCGGTGCCGCCACCGGTAACATCGGTACTGGAGCCGGTGCCGCCACCGGTCACTTCAGTACTCGAGCCGGTGCCGCCACCGGTAACATCGGTACTGGAGCCGGTGCCGCCACCGGTAACATCGGTACTGGAGCCGGTGCCGCCACCGGTCACTTCAGTACTGGAGCCGGTGCCGCCACCGGTCACTTCAGTACTGGAGCCGGTGCCGCCACCGGTCACTTCAGTACTGGAGCCGGTGCCACCACCGGTCACCTTGGTGCTGGAGCCCGTACCACCACCGGTCACATCGACCGAATATACAGGGGCTCCCAAGGCGACTTCCGTGAGCATCAGGCTGGCGTATGAGCCAGACAACGTAGATACGCCGGAGAACACACTTTCACCGATGATCCAGGAAACCGCGACGGTATTATTCTGCACAACAAGCTGCAAAGAACCGGAAGGATCCACCACGCCCGCGTTTGTTCCACCAGCGAACAATAATCCTGCGAGTGAACAGGCAATAAATCCTCGACGCATGCCGGTTCCGGACTTTTCAATCCCTGTTCCAGATTTTTCTATTCCAGTGCCAGACTTCTCGATGCCGGTCCCTGATTTTTCGATACCAGTTCCGGACTTCTCGATCCCTGTGCCGTCCTTTTCAATCATCCAACAAGACATGACTATTACTCCTCTGCTCTTAGATTTTGGTCGTTCGCCGGTACGATTTCGTACCTCGTACTTCTAAAGAAAGTCGTTACGGTAGGCTGCTAGCAAGTAACTGGCAGACCCCACCGTCTAAACATCTTCCTCCTCAGGTTCGCGGTCACTCCATTGGTACCAACCAATGCCAACAGTGATCTGACTACTTTCTTTCGCCGCTTCCTCGAATTCCTCGAGTAGCAACTCACCCTCTTTAATCTGTTTCTCCAAGAGCGTTCTCGCTCTCCTACGAAATTCCCTGTAATTTTTGGGATCAAGGCGATACGTCCATCGGCCTTGTTGTGGAACTCGAGTTTCTGGGTCCGATCTCATATTGTGAATTACCGCGGTTAGAACCCTTGATGCCTCAATAAGTCCTACCTCTGTTTGCTTGGCCTTATCGCTGGATATAGGGGAGTAAATCATCGAGAGGAGTTCTACCTTTTCAACATCCTCCTGCACAACCCGCACGTTTCTTGAGGCTAGAAGACGTCCAATCACGGTCTTCACGGTTACATTTCTACCAATGGCCCTCAGCACCAAAGTCTGAAATGTTCGTCCTTTTCCTACTATTGGGAGCGACGCTGGCTTTCCAGTTTGCGGGTCGCGAAAGAAGATATCGCTTGACCACATGTCAATTAATGCGTGTTCAGGGTTCACATTGAGAGTCTGGAGGTCACCCCCCTCTTGCTCCATAAGGCTGGAGACCACACGCGTATCCAGGCCGGTCATGAGCGCGATGGCGCTTTTTGTCGGTTTGGAGCCTTCTCGGGCGAGCTTCTTTTGAGCTTCTTCGACGTAGAGGTTCTTGAGAATGTCCACCAGTGCCGGCAGGGAGACCGTTCCTATTACGAGGCGAACTACCTTGCGGAACACCCGGCTCAGGTAATGCGTGATGGACTTCGCATCATCTTGTTGACTAATAATTTTTTTCATAACCACGCCAGGCATTATCCAGTCTCCTGAACATCCCCTTGGCAGTTGATGAAGTCCGTCTCGTAAAGATCTGTTCGTGCCCTCGAACAGAAGTCGGTGCCCGTTAGCGGCGGCGCTTATAGAATAGCCCCATTGGCCACCGCCGTGAACACCTTATCAGGCCTTCCGCATGAGCCGGGTCATGCGGAAGGCCTGAACTTTCAATTCGATCGCGCGAAGCTCTCTTCCAATTTTCTGCCCAAGGCGCCAAAGGCATTGCCAGGTAGTCCCGGGTTATTCTATTTAAAATACCCGAGGGACATTCTCGCCCCGGGGCTGAACGTTCAATTCAATGCCAGGTTGCAGCACGCTCGTGGGCGGGCGATCGAGAATGCGGCTCTGCGGCATCTGGAGCTTCCGTGCTCCCCAAACACCTCCTGTGCGATTTCTGTCGCGATGTTCTCAAACGGATGGCAACCTGCTGTCTCTATTGGTGCAATTCCGGTGCCGTCCTTTTCAACAGCCGGCAACGACAAGGCGCAGAGGAATTCAATGCTTAGGTTCATGTTCGAGCTTTTCTCCGTGGTAGTTGTCGCATGCGTCCCGCTCACGTACTTATTCGGAGGACCTGCTGTATATGGTCGTAATCTAACAAGAATAGCCCGTAATGTCTATAGACATATTTGAACTTAGAAGAAAATGCGAATAGCCACTTGCGTCTATAGACAGATGTGGCTATAATGCCTCCCAACAAGGATGGAAATGGCAAGGATCGCCTGCTCCAGCGCAGAAGGGACAATGACTGCATTCCTTGTTATGCATGGATGCACTTTGCGGGTGGCGAGACGTCCGCAGATCGACCAGGGGCAGCAGGGATGATGTCCCTGGTCCCTTTTTATGGGTCAGCGGAAAGGAGCCCGGCAGTACTGTGGAATAGCGTGAGTCCGGAGGCCGGAATCGGCGTGCTCAGAAATCGGCCTTTCCAGGCACTCGCGGGTAGGGGATCACGTCTCTGATGTTCGACATGCCCGTAATGTAGTTCACCAATCGTTCCAGCCCCAGGCCAAAGCCGGCGTGTGGCACCGTCCCGTATCGGCGCAGGTCCAGGTACCAGTCGTAGGTTTCCTTGTCGAGCTGGAGTTCATCCATGCGCCGTTCGAGAATCTCGAGCCGTTCCTCGCGCTGGGATCCGCCAATGATCTCACCAATCCCGGGCGCCAATACATCGAGGGCCGCAACCGTTCGGCCGTCGTCGCTGAGCCGCATGTAGAACGCCTTGATTTCGGTCGGATAGTTCATGACGATGACAGGGGCGTCGAAATGGACCTCGGTCAAATACCTTTCGTGCTCGGTCTGCAGGTCCAGCCCCCACTCCGCCGGATATTCAAAATCGACATCGGCGCCCTTCAGGATTGCGATCGCTTCCTGGTAATCCAGGCGCACGAATGCAGTGTCGATCATGGTCTCGAGCCGCTCAATGGCCTGCTTTTCGATTCGCTGCGCGAAAAAGGCCATATCGTCCGGGCAATCTTTGAGCACAGCCGCAAAGATGTATTTCAGGAAATCCTCGGCGAGATCGGCGAGGTCGTTCAGATCGGCGAAAGCAATCTCTGGCTCCACCATCCAGAATTCCGCCAGGTGACGGGATGTGTTGGAGTTCTCGGCGCGGAACGTGGGGCCGAACGTGTAGACCTTGCTCAGCGACAGGCAATAACCCTCGACGTTCAGCTGCCCGGAAACCGTCAGGAATGTCTCTTTCCCAAAGAAGTCCTTCTTGAAATCGATAGTCCCGTCTTCCTGTCTCGGCAGATTCGCGAGGTCCAGGGTGCTGACCCGGAACATGTCGCCGGCGCCCTCGGCGTCCGATCCGGTGATGATGGGCGTGTTGATCCAGAAGAAACCACGCTCATCAAAAAACCGGTGAATGGCGCGGGCGGTTGCGTGGCGGACCCGCGCGATGGCTCCGAAGGTGTTGGTTCGGGGTCGCAGGTGCGCAACCTCGCGCAGAAACTCGAAGCTGTGCCGCTTGGGTTGGATGGGATAGGTATCCGGATCCTCCACCCAGCCCACCACTCTTACCCGGCTGGCCTGGATTTCGTACCGCTGACCGCGCCCGGCGGACTCCACCAAGACGCCCTCGACTTCGAGGGCGCAGCCCGACGTCAGCCGCAGTATCTCGGTCGAGTAGTTTTCCAACTCGCCGGGGGCGACCACCTGAATCGCGTCGAAACAGGTGCCGTCGTGGACATTGACAAATGAAAACCCCGCCTTGGAATCGCGCCGTGTGCGGACCCAGCCCTTTATGACGAGCGCCGAGCCGACGCCTGGTTTGCCGGCGAGGGCGTCCTTGATACTGGAGACAGACATGATGGATGAGTTGATCCGGGATCGGTAAACCACAGATAATAATGCACCCGCCACGGAACCAAAACCCCGATGTCGGATCAATTGGAATTGATTTGAGCGATGATTGCACCATGACTATCCATTTGACCCGTGCCGCAACTGAGCGTGTTCGTAACTTTCTCGCCGACGAGGGCGGGCTGGGGCTGCGGCTCGGCGTGCGCAAAACCGGCTGTTCCGGCTGGGCCTACGTCGTTGAACTGGCCCGGGAAATCGATACGGACGACGTCGTCTTCGAGCAGGACGAGGTAAAAGTGGTCGTCGACCACGACAGCCTGGCCTTTCTTGACGGGTCGACCATCGACTTTGCTTCCAGGGGGCTCGGCTCCTCGTTCCTGTTTGACAACCCGAACGTCACCGAAGAATGCGGTTGTGGTGAGAGTTTCACCATCGCCTGATCCCTGATATAATCCGTCGGCTGTGCCCCGGCAACCCGGGCACAGGATCCTTGCTTCACCTGTCCGCGCAGGCCGTACGAGAGCCCAGGCGCCTCGGGGAAGCTTTGATGGTGCGGCAGACCGCACCGCAAATCCATAAGGAGTCACAATGAGGCATTACGAAATATGTTTTCTGGTCCACCCGGACCAGAGCGAACAGGTTCCCGCCATGCTGGAGCGCTACCGCTCCCTGGTCGAAGCGGCCAACGGCAAGATCCATCGCGTGGAAGACTGGGGCCGCCGCCAGTTGGCCTATCCCATCGCCAAGCTGCACAAGGCGCATTACGTGTTGATGAACATCGAGTGCGACGGTGCAACGCTGGCGGAGCTGGAAGGCATTTTCCGCTTCAATGACGCCGTGCTGCGGCACCTGACGGTGCTTCGCCAGGAGGCGATTACCGAGCAGTCGGTGATGTTGAAGGCGAAAGAGGAGAAGGACCGTTCCGGACGCAGCTACGAAGGCCGCGGCAGCCGTGATGACGGTGATGACGACGCGGACGATGACGATGATGCTGAAGACAGCGATGAAGCTTTGGATGATTCGGATGACGAAGAATCCGACGAGGATTCGAGTTCTTCCGTCAAGTCGGCCAAAGATTCAACCAAGGCTGCAGGTGCCGAAAGCGCCGAGGCCTGAGCAGGAACAGGAGAACCAACATGCCACCACGTCAATTCAGACGCAGAAAATTTTGCCGTTTCACGGCCGATGGCGTTACCGAGATCGACTACAAGGACATCAACACCCTCAAGCAGTATATCGGCGAGTCAGGCAAGATCGTACCGAGCAGGATCACCGGCACCAAGGCGCGTTACCAGCGACAGTTGGCGTCGGCAATCAAGCATGCGCGTTACCTCGCGCTGTTGCCGTATACGGACAACCAGTAAATCGCTGAAAAGCCTGGAGACATACAATGGAACTGATTCTGCTTGAGAAAGTACAGAACCTCGGGGACCTCGGCGACAAGGTGAAAGTGAAGCCGGGCTATGGGCGCAACTACCTCATCCCGGCCGGCAAGGCCGCGCCGGCTACGGCCAAGAATCTCGCCGATTTCGAAGCCCGGCGAGCCGAGCTCGAGAAACTGGCCTGGCAAAAGCTGTCCTCCGCGGAGGAACGCAAGGCCGCGCTCGAAGGTTTCGAAATCACGCTGTCCGCAAATGCAGGGGAAGAAGGCAAGCTCTACGGGTCGATCGGGCCAAGGGAGATAGCGGATGCCGTCACCGAACGGGGTATCCGGCTCGAAAAAGCCGAGGTCGTCATGGGCGAGGGCCCGATCCGCTATACTGGCGAGCACATGGTGCTCGTGCACCTGCACGCGGACGTGGAAACCGAGATCAAGGTCACCGTCAACCCGGAATAGGGAATGCCAGCCCCCAAACTCGCTGCCGTCGAAAACATCAAGGTTCCACCTCATTCGATCGAGGGTGAACAGGCGGTACTCGGGGGCTTGCTGCTCTCTCCACGCGCCTTTGACCAGGTTGCGGACATTGTCACCGAACCAGACTTCTATCGTGAAGATCACCGCCTGATCTACCGGGCGATCCAGGAACTGAGCCACAAGGGCCGTCCCTGCGACGCCGTCACGGTCACCGAATGGTTCGAATCTCACGGGAAGGTCGAGCAGGTCGACGGCGGCGCCTACATCAGCCAACTCGCCTCGAACACGCCCAGTGCCGCCAACGTGCGCGCCTACGCGGAAATCGTCCGCGAGAAGTCGATCCTGCGCCAGCTAATCGATGTGGGCGCAGACATTACCACCGCAGCATTTTCGTCGGATGGCCGCGACAGCCGCGAACTCCTGGAGGAAGCCGAGCGCAAGGTCTTTGCGATCGCCGACCAGGAAATGCGCGCGGGTACGTCTTTCATATCTGTCCAGGACGCCATCAAGGAGGCCATAGAGCGCCTGCAGGAACTGGCCGAGCACGAGGGTGACATCACGGGGATAGCCACCGGCTTCAAGGATCTCGACCAGAAAACCGCGGGGCTGCAGGATTCCGATCTGATCATCGTGGCCGGGCGGCCTTCGATGGGCAAGACGACCCTGGCGATGAACATTGCGGAAAACGCCGCGATCAAGCACGAAATTCCGGTCCTCATCTTCAGCATGGAAATGTCGGCTCAACAGTTGGTCCGGAGAATGTTTTCCTCGCTGGGCCAGATCGACCAGACCAAACTGCGCACCGGCAACCTGGACGATTTCGACTGGCCCAAGCTCACGTCGGCGATGAACCTGCTCCACAAGAGCCACATCTTCATCGACGAGACTCCGGCCCTGTCGCCTGCCGAGTTGCGCGCCCGCGCCCGCCGGCTGAAGCGCGAGCACAACATCGGCTTGATCGTGGTCGACTATCTCCAGTTGATGGCGGTGCCGGCTACGCGCGAGAACCGAGCGACGGAGATCGCGGAAATTTCGCGTTCCCTCAAGGCCATTGCCAAGGAGCTGCATCTGCCCGTCATCGCGCTGTCGCAGTTGAACCGGGCACTGGAACAGCGCCCGAACAAGCGGCCGGTGATGGCCGACTTGCGGGAATCAGGCTCCATCGAGCAGGATGCGGACCTGATCGTGTTCATTTATCGCGACGAGGTGTACAACGAAGACACCCCGGAAAAAGGCAAGGCCGAGATCATCATCGGCAAACACCGAAACGGTCCGACCGGCACGGTCGTACTGACCTTCCAGGGCCATTGGCTGCGATTCCTCAACTACGCGCCCGAGCACGCCTACCCGCATTACAGCGACTGAGGGATTATTCGGCGTCGGTCAGTTCGTACTTGCGCAAGTAGCCGCGCAATTGATGGTAGGTCATGCCGAGGAACTCCGCCGTTTTCTTCTGGTTGAAGCGGCACGTTTCCAGGGCCGCCTTCAGAAGCTCGATTTCGCGGTCCTGGATGAACTCCTTGAAATCGTAGGCACTGTCGGGTGTCCAGGCCGCGGTCTCCCTGGCTTCGCCCGTCGCCGGAGCGTTCGGCCGCCATGGCGAGTCGAACGGATCGAAGACGATTTCGGATAGGGGCGCATCGTCGCCCAGCGAAGTGTAAACGGCCCGCTCAACGACATTTTTGAGTTCGCGCACGTTACCCGGCCAGGCATAGTCCATCAACTGGCCGCGGGCTTCTTCGCTGAAGCCCTGGAACAGATCGAGCCCCAGTTCACCGGACATTTTCACCGCGAAGTAGTCTGCCAGCGGCATGATGTCCTCGCGGCGCTCCCGGAGCGGCGGCAGCGTGATGACGTCGAAGGCCAGGCGATCCAGCAGATCCGGCCTGAATTTTCCCTCGTCGGCTAGCGCCGGCAGGTCCTCGTTGGTCGCGCCGATTATGCGCACGTCGGTGCGGATGGTGTCGTTGCCGCCGACGCGCTCGAGCTCACCGTATTCGATCACCCGCAGAACTTTTTCCTGGACCCGCTCCGAGGTATTCGAGAGCTCGTCCAGGAACAGGCTGCCTTCATTTGCGAGTTCGAAGCGGCCAAGCCGCCTGCGCATGGCGCCGGTAAACGATCCCGCCTCGTGGCCGAACAGCTCCGTTTCCAGCAGCGACTCGGCCAGGGCGGCGCAATTGAGCTTGACGAAGGGCCGGTCCCATCGCGGGGAAAGGTAATGGATACGGGCCGCCACCAGCTCCTTGCCGGTGCCCCGCTCGCCTATGACCAGCACCGGCCGGTTCAACTGGGCGACGCGGGAGACCCGTTCCAGGACTTCCAGGAATCCGGGCGCCTCGCCGATCAGTGGTTGTTCGTGCTGGCGATCCATCGGCCCTCTGCTGTCGTTTGACCCAGATTTATTGTAGGCAAATACCGGCGGGTGCGATATGGGCTGGAGGTCACAGTGCCGATCTGATACAAGTCATACATCCCAGAGGAGACGGTTTGTTGGCCAGGAACAGAAACGCTTTTCAGTGCGAGAACTGCGGCGTTCGGCTCGGCAAGTGGGCGGGCCAGTGCCCGGACTGCAAGGGCTGGAATTGCATAGTGGAAATCGTTGCGGAGGGCCCGTCGCGAGCGCGTTTCAGCGGTTACTCGGGACAGCTCAGCAGTGAGATCAAGGATCTGTCGTCACTCGGCGACGAGTCCGTGGAGCGCCTGCCCGTGGGCGTCGGCGAGATCGATCGCGTCCTTGGCGGCGGCATCGTGCCGGGTTCGGTCATTCTGCTGGGCGGCGACCCCGGCATCGGTAAATCCACGCTGCTGTTGCAGTTGGTGGCCGCACTCGGCGAACGTTCGCGCTGCCTGTACATCACCGGTGAAGAATCGCTGGAGCAACTGGGCATGCGGGGGCGGCGCCTGGGGCTGGACCTGGCCCGTATCCGCTGCCTCACCGAAACTTCGATCCAGCAGATCCTCGGCCACGCGGACCGGGAAAAGCCGCGCCTGATGGTCGTCGATTCCGTGCAGACCGTCTACTCTGAACTGCTGGAATCCGCGCCGGGTTCGGTGAGCCAGGTGCGGGAATCGGCTGCGGCGCTGGTGCGGTGGGCCAAGGAGAACGGGTGCTGCGTCGTGCTGGTGGGGCACGTGACCAAGGAGGGCGCATTGGCCGGGCCGAGGGTGCTGGAGCACATGGTGGACACCGTGCTGTACTTCGAGAGCGACGGCAGCAGCCGCTATCGCGTCGTGCGGGCGGTCAAGAACCGGTTCGGCGCGGTCAACGAACTGGGCATGTTCGCGATGACCGGCAAGGGATTGAAGGAGGTCAAGAATCCGTCGGCAATCTTCCTGTCGGGACATTCGAAGCCGGTTTCCGGCAGCATCATAACGGTGGTGCGCGAGGGCACCCGCCCGATTCTGCTCGAGGTGCAGGCGCTGGTCGACCTCAGCCACCTCAACAACCCGCGCAGGGTGGCGCTGGGGCTGGAGCACAACCGGCTGGCCATGATGCTGGCCGTGCTGCACCGCCACGGGGGTATTGCGCTTTCCGACCACGACGTCTTCATCAACGTGGTCGGCGGCATGCGGGTGACCGAGACCGGGGCCGACCTGCCGATGCTGCTGGCGCTGTTTTCGAGCTTCCGTGACCGCCCCGCGCCGGACAAGACCGTGTGCTTTGGCGAGGTCGGCCTTTCCGGGGAGATTCGGCCGGTGCACGATGGTGAGCAACGTCTGCGGGAAGCGGCTGGCCATGGTTTCAACCGGGCCCTGGTCCCGGCGGCCAACGCACCCCGCAAGGCCGTCAAGGGGCTTGAGATCGTCGCGCTTCGCGACGTCGGTCAGGCGCTGGAAAAAATGGGCTGATCGTCAGTGGGAAACGCGCAGCGCCCGCTTGAATGCTCGGTGTAGCGGTCGCTCGGCAAGGCGGTAATAAAGCACATTCACTCCGATGATCAGGGCGCAGTAGCACAGAAACACCAACTGCACGGCCAGGTCCGGCCAATTGCCGAGGGCGGTGTTCAGACCCAGGTGCATGGTCGTCACCAGAAGGATCGTATGGCTGAGGTAGATCGCATAGGACGCGCCGCCCGTTTCCAGGCTGAAGCGCCGCGGCGCCACGTGCCCGTTGCGCTCGAGCCCAACCAATCCCAGCAGGATCAGGGCGGAAGGGATGCCGAACAGCAGCACGCGGGGCACCACGTGATAACCCTGCTCGATGCCGCCATCGTAAACCACCACATTGGCGAAGCCCGCCAGCGCAAACCCCAGGACGCCGGCGAACAGCAGCCAACCGGCCAGCCGGGTCGAACCTTTTGCGTTACCAACGGCCAGCAGGGCTCCGGCAAAAAATTCCAGCAGAAACGGTGAGGCCAGGAAATGGCTGGCGAAACTGTGGTTGTAGAAGCGCTCCGGAGAAAAGTCATGCCACAGAAAATGACGCACCACGTTGATTACGGCGATCAGGACGACCAGCCCGGCAAGCAGCGGGGCGCGGCCCCGCACGCCCAACAGGAGCAACAGGGTGAACAGCAGGTAGAAGTACATCTCGTACGTCAGCGTCCAGGATACGTCCAGCAGCACCTTGTTCAGCGGCATGGGCCATAGCAGAAACGAAGTCAGCAGGTTGGATTGCTCGAAGTGGTCCGGCCGGGCCCAGCCGAACACGATCGCCGCAAGCAGGAAAAACGGCCAGTAACCGCTGTAAATTCGCGCCAGGCGGCGCTTCAGGAAGTCCATCGAAGCCGGCATGCCGGCGGCTTCGCGCGTGGTGTGGAACATGATGAAGCCGCTGATTACGAAAAACACGTCGACGCCGGCAAAGCCCACCGCCTCGCCCGCCCGGAACAGCCAGCCCGGATCAGCGCCGGTGGCCGTGACGTGTTTGCCGGCGTGGTAAACCACCACGGCCAGGGCCGCGGCGAAGCGCAGGAATTGGATATTGATCAACATGCGGCCGGATGGCAGCCTATCTGGGCACCCAGTTGGGTTTGACCAATACCTTGCCGATGACGTTCTCCTTGATCTCGAGGATGGTCATGATATGCGGCCCGATCCTCAGGCTGGCCTTGCCTGTCGGAATCTCCCCGAGTTCTTCGAGCAGGAGGCCGTTCAGGGTGCTCGCCTCGTCCTCGGGCAGATTCCAGTCCAGGCCGCGGTTGAGGGTGCGCAACGTGACTCCGCCGTCCACCAGGTAGTTGCCATCCTCCAGCAAGCGGATTTCGCGGGTCCTGGATCGGCTTTCTGCAGTGAACTCGCCGACGATCTCCTCCAGGATATCGTCCAGCGTGACGAGCCCCTGGATGTCGCCGTATTCATCGACGACCAGCCCCATTCGCCGCTCCCGGCGCTGAAATTCGAGCAGTTGCTGCGTCAGGGAGGTGCCCTCCGGGATAAAGTAAGGCCGGCGCACCGAGCGCTTCAGATCCTCGAAAGTCAGCTCGCCATGGGCCAGTTTCGCGATCACGGCGCGAATGTGCAGCAGGCCCTCCACCTGGTCGATGCTTTCGCGGAACACCGGCATGCGGGTGTAGAGGGTCTGGGTCAGCTGGAGCAGGATCTCGTCCCACTCGTCGTCCAGGTCGATCCCGACAATGTCCTGCCTCGGGATCATGACGTCGTCGACGGTCGCCTGCTCGAGGTCGAGGATATTTACCAGCATGCGTTGATGATCGTCGGGTATTTTCTTGGCGCCTTCCTTCACCAGGGTCCTCAATTCCTCGCGATTTAGGTGCTCGATCAGCTCAACGTTGGTGTGAATCCGGAACGGCTTGAGCACGAAGTTGGCCAGCCCGTTGACCAGCCAGACGACCGGGTAGAGCAGCTTGAGCAGCACGTACAGCACATAAGACGCCGGGAAGGCCACGCGCTCCGGATGGACGGCAGCGACCGTTTTCGGGGCGACTTCGGAGAAAATCAGGATCACGACGGTCAGGATCAGCGATGCGATCCACACGCCGTTGGTTCCGAACAGGCGGATGCCGATGATGGTGGCGATCGAGGCCGCCATGATGTTGACCAGGTTGTTTCCGAGCAGGATCAGGCCGATCAGGCGGTCGGGTTTACGCAGCAGGATCTGCGCCAATTTCGCGCCCCTGTGACCCTGGTTGGCGAGATGGCGCAACCGGTACTTGTTGATCGCCATCAGGCCTGTTTCCGAACTGGAGAAAAACCCCGACAGCAGGAGCAGGATCAGGAGGGCGAGGTAGAGGCTTCCTAGTGGGACGTCTTCCATGCTTCAGGATTGCCAGCTCTGGCCCAGAAGGGTCTCGAGCACGAACTTGCTGCCAAAATACGAAAGCAACAGGAGCACGATACCGGCCAGCGTGAGTCGAACCGCAAGGCTGCCGCGCCACCCGTAGCGCCAGCGGCCCCAGAGTAGAACGCCGAAAACCAGCCAGGCCAGGATGGAGAGGATGGTCTTGTGCACCAGGTGCTGGGCGAAAATGTCATTGATGAACATCAGGCCGGAGCCCAGCGAGACGGTCAGCAGCACGAAACCCGCGGCGATCAGCTTGATCAGCAGGTCTTCCAGCACTTCCAGCGGCGGCAGGCTGCGCAGCAGCGGGTTCAGGTGGTGGCGCCTCAGGAAATGGTCGATGACGAAGACGAAAAGGGCGTAAACGCCGGCAATGCTGAATAAACCGAAGGCCAGCACCGAGCTGACCATGTGCACCGCGGTTCCTACCGAGGCCTCCTTGAGCGGGATGGCGTGCGCCGGCAGGATCCACTCCAGCAACAGCACGCCGGTCGCGATGGGCAATGCGACCAGCCCGGCTGAGTAAAGCTCGCGCCGGGTCATGGTGGAGGAGACCAACAGCAGGATAATGACCAGCGCGCACAGTGACATCAGGTGCGGCAAGCTCACGTCCGGCGTGCCCTGGCCGAACCAGTGGTTGAACTGCACGCCGGCGTGAAAAATCAGCCCGGCGACGGCCATCGCGAACGACGCGCTGCGCCAGCCGCTCGATCGCTTGCTGATCGAAACATACAGCGCGGCGGTCGCGAGGAGGTAAAACACCGCTGCGAGAATCAAGGGGTAATCGTGGGCCATTTCGTTCCGCTAGCCGCTTTGTTCTGAGGCTATAATACCTGACTCACATGTGGCTGGTTACAATACACATCAGTCTACCGCAACGCGACGCATTTCCGGAGTGATTCATGTTTGAAAACCTGACCGAGCGCCTGTCCCGGACGGTACAGCAATTGCGCGGCAAGGGGCGCCTGACCGAGGACGGTATCCGGGCAACCCTCCGCGAGGTGCGCATCGCCCTGTTGGAGGCCGACGTTGCTTTGCCCGTGGTGCAGGCCTTCGTCGGCGAAGTGCGCGAAAAGGCGCTGGGACAGGAAATCCTGCAGAGCCTGACGCCCGGTCAGGCCATGGTCAAGCTCGTTCACGAGGAACTGGTGCAGATCATGGGCGTGCGGAACGAAGCCCTGGACCTCAAGGCCCAGCCGCCGGTGGCCATCCTGATGGCCGGCCTGCAGGGCTCCGGCAAGACCACAACCACGGCCAAGCTTGCGCGCCTGCTGATCGAGCGGGAGAAAAAGCGCGTCATGGTCGTGAGCTGTGACGTTTACCGCCCGGCGGCCATCGAGCAGCTGAGGACGCTGGCCGCGCAGGTCGGGGCCGTGTTCCAGCCCTCCAGCGTGGATCAGCGGCCCGCGGACATCGCCCGCGAGGCCGTCCGCGAGGCGCGCCGCCAGATGTGCGACGTGGTGCTTGTCGATACCGCGGGGCGCCTGCACGTGGACGAGGCCATGATGGCCGAGATTCGCGAGGTTCACTCGGCTGTCGAACCACACGAGACGCTGTTCGTGGTCGATGCCATGACCGGCCAGGATGCGGCCAATACCGCGGCGGCGTTCAACGACGCCCTGCCGCTGACCGGTATCGTGTTGACCAAGACCGACGGCGACGCGCGCGGTGGCGCGGCGCTCTCCGTCCGCCAGATCACCGGCAAGCCCATCAAGTTCCTCGGCGCGGGCGAGAAAACCGACGCACTGGAGCCCTTTCACCCCGATCGCGTCGCTTCGCGCATCCTCGGAATGGGAGATGTGCTGTCACTGGTGGAGGAGGTTCATCGCAAGGTCGATCAGCAGCAGGCTGAAAAGCTGGTCAGCAAGATTCGCAAAGGGCGCGGTTTCGACCTCGAGGATTTCCGGTCGCAGTTGGAGCAGATGCAGAGCATGGGGGGGCTAGGCAGCCTGGTCGACAAGTTGCCGGGCATGGGCAAGCTGCCCGACCAGGTCAGGTCACAGGTCGATGATCGCCAGACCCGGCAGATGATTGCCATCATCAATTCCATGACTCCGCACGAACGCCGCTTCCCGGACATGATCCGTGGTTCGCGCAAGAAGCGCATCGCGCTGGGCTCGGGAACCCAGATCCAGGCCGTCAACCGGTTGCTCAAGCAGCACGGGCAGATGCAGAAGATGATGAAGAAAATGGGCAAGGGCGGGATGGCCCGCATGATGCGCAAGATGGGACAACTCCAGGGGCAGATGCCCCCAGGCGGCAGGCGGCCGTTCTGAGCGCGACCGTGGGTGGCACTTCGCGCAGGGAATTCCTGGCGGCCGGCCTGCTTGGCGCCGGCACGATTTCGCTCGGCCTGGTCGCGTACGCCAACTACATCCGCCGTGGCGAAGGGCCTCCGGTTTCGGAGTCCATGGGTCCGCTGCGGGTGACCGCCGACGAGACCACGGGCTTGCCGCTGCTGCGGCTGCCGGAAGGCTTTCGTTACCGCACGTTTTCCTGGGCGGGCACGGCGTTGCACGACGGTTACACCGTTCCGGCCTCGGCGGACGGCATGGGCGTGGTGAGGCAGGAGGGTAGCCTGGTCACCCTGGTGCGGAATCACGAATTGCAGGGCTCTTCCGGACCGATGGGCAATCCGCAAAAAGCCTATGACAACACCGCGGGGGGCACGACGACGCTGGTTTTCGACACGGCCCGTGAAGCACTGGTCGATTCCTGGGTCAGTCTTGGCGGCACCCTGTACAACTGCGCCGGCGGCGTCACCCCGTGGGGCACCTGGCTCTCTTGCGAGGAGGCCCCGCTGTCTCCCAGGCTGGCTCATTTGCCCAAACCGCAGAAACAGCTCTTCTGGGATATCGACAACGCGCAGCGGGAACACGGTTTCGTGTTCGAGGTTCCGGGCGTCGGCGTGGCCGAACCCGAACCGATTCTCGCCATGGGGCAGTTCTACCACGAGGCGGTGGCGTTCGACCCCGATACCGGGATCGCCTACCTGACTGAAGACAACGGACCGAGCGCCGGCTTTTACCGTTTCCTGCCGGCTGAGCCGGGGCATCTCCAGGCCGGAGGCCGCCTGCAGATGATGAAAGTCGTCCAGCGGCCGGTCATGAGCGACTACCTGATCCAGGGACAGGAGATGGATGTGGAATGGGTGGATATTCCTGATCCGACGAGGGGCTTCACGGCGGGCAATCGCAACGGCGACGGTGTGGTCAGCCAGGGTTTGGCGGCCGGTGGGTCGGCATTTCTCGCCCTGGAGGGTTGCGCGTCCTCGGGCGGGCGGGTGTACTTCACCTCCAAACTGGGCGGCCGTGCAATGGCCGGCTACGTGTACGAATACGACCCCCGCCGCGAAAAGATCTGGATGGTTTACGAGTCGCCGGGCTTCGAGCAGTTCTCGGGGCCGGACAACCTGGCGGTCAGCCCCCGCGGCAGCCTGGTCATCTGCGAGGACCGGGTGAACCTGAAGAAGGCGGGGCAATTCATTGCCGGCCTGACGCAGTCGGGGGAGTTCTTCCGCTTCTGCCAGGTCAATCCGGAACTCGCCGGGGAGTACGCTGGGCATGATCTCTCGGAGACGCTGGTCGAGAGCGAGTGGGCTGGCGCGACCTTTTCCCGGGACGGCAACTGGCTTTTCCTGAATCTCTACTCGCCGGGCGTGACCCTGGCGATCACCGGGCCCTGGCAAGACGGCTACATCTAGTGCCCCAAACGGTCCATCCCCGGACATGTGCCCCCGCCTGCGGTTCCTGACGACCATGGCGCCCTGCGACCGCGGCGGGCTCGCCCACATCAATGGGCGCGGTTGTTTTCTTTTGCCCCGAATCAGCGTAAAATGCCCGGTTTGCCGAGATTCAACTGGACTCAAAAGATGGTAAAGATCAGATTGTCACGCGGTGGCGCCAAGAAGCAGCCGTTCTATCACATCGTGGTGATGGACAGCCGCAAGGCGCGCGATGGCCGCAGCATTGAGCGGGTCGGCTTTTTCAACCCGGTCGCGCGTGGTCAGGAGGAGCGGTTGCGTGTCGACCTCGAGCGCGTGGATTACTGGAAAGGTGTCGGCGCCCAGGTCAGCG
>Ga0209536_100007817_pt1 | contig 16167 bp, 18 predicted proteins | sample DeeMarSeWOR28_12_FD_187461 | JGI IMG/M metagenome (GOLD analysis project Ga0209536, IMG submission 187461) | Marine sediment microbial communities from White Oak River estuary, North Carolina - WOR-2-8_12 (SPAdes) (version 2) | ecosystem: Environmental > Aquatic > Marine > Intertidal zone >...
GCGAGGTGGTTCACCACCGCATTCTTCGACAGGCCGACGCCCTTCACCAGCTCCCCCAGACCTTGTTCACCCTCGAGGAGCATGGTCAGTATCTTTACCCTTGCTGGGTGGGCCACCGTCTTGAAGTATTCAGCAAGCTGCTCGGGCGACCGCTTCAGGAGTTCGGATATCTCGGGGTCTGGTTTCTTCACGTTTTCACCGTGGGCTGGATGTTTTTAAGCGAATGATAATATAACTATATCTGTTTTCGGTGTATAATCGTACCAGAAACAATGTATATTGATCGTCGTGGGCCTTCGACACCTACCCTCTTAAACCTTCGACGCCTTACCCGCCTCGTAGGGTTTGACATAGAGCCCCAGCAGAAGCACAACCACACTGGCGGTGGAGAGCACCAGCACCGTGGTACTCAGGCTGATGCCCAGGAGGTAGCCGATGAGGATGCTCGCCGGGATGTTGCCTATCCAGCTCCAGCTCATGTACATCTGGTAGACGGTGCTGCTCATGGCCAGGGGCGTCGCGTCCGCCATTATGGCGAACACGGTGCCCGTCCAGAACCTCTCCATGAAGCTGGACGCCATCACCACCACGACGATCCAGACGGTGGCTGCGCCGGGAGACAGAGTGATCCAGAGGAGCCCCGAGCCCGCGAAGACGGCGGTGGCGATCATGAAAGCCTTCTTGTGGCCATACCTGTCCGCGAAGCCTCCGCCTATGAGGGAGCCGGCCAGCCCAGCCACCGTGGCGGCCAGCCCCAGGGTGCTCACCAGCGCCACGTCTGCGTTTATGGCCTCACGAATGGCTATGCTGAACATGGTGTTGAGGGGAGACGAGATGCGGGTCATGGTGAAAGACCTGAAGAACATGATGAGGACGGCGATGACAACGGTGAGCTCGGTGAACGTGAAGGCCACCGCCTCCCTGCTGAACGCCCGCTCCTCCGCGGCCTCAGGCTCCTTCACCGTGAGGAAGAGGAACGAGGAGAGCCCCGTGATGCCAGCGAGCACGAACACCAGCTTGTAGCCGCCCACGTTCAGCAGCCACAGCGGCAACACGGTTGCGAGGGCCGCGCCCACACTCTGGCCCGCCGTGCTCACGCCGCCTATCACCCTGGCGTGGTACTCGGGGGGCGTCACGTCGATGGCGAAGCTGTCGGCCGCCATGTCATAGAACGCCCCCGCCGTGATTATGGAGACGCAGGCGGGGAACAGGACGCTCCAGACGGGGGCCGTCTCTATGTCGCTCACCGCCATGATGACTATTCCGGCGAGGTAGAGGACGCCGGTTATAGCGAACCAGGGCTTCCGCTTGTATGGCCGCTCCCTCCACCGGATGGGGAATATGTCGGCGACGAGCCCTATGAACATCTTCCAGCTCCAAGAGATGAAGAGGAGCCCCATGAAGGCGCTGGTTTCGATGGTACCGATCCCCACCTCGTCGAGTAGGAAGACAGGCACCCAGAGGTTGAACGCGGTGCGGACGAAGCCGTTGGTGAAGTAGCTCAGCCCATAGAGCGCCGTGATCTTCCTAGGCTCCCACACGTCCGTGATGAGTTCCTCTAGTCTCTCCTCCTTGGGGGCCCTCCAGTAAGTGACGCCACGCGCCTCGAACTCGCGGCGCCACCTCCTCCCGAGGACGAACAGCACGGCGTACGCCCCCACCGTGAACATGAACACGGCTATGCCCAGCTGGTACTTCAGGTCGAGCCCGAGGAACCACCCGAGGGGAGACATGCCTATTAGCTGCGCATCCATGGGCTAAGAAGCTTCCTCAGCCTCGATCTCCCTGAGGAGCCTAGGGAGCTCGCATATGCTGTCGACGGCGTACCCGTTCCATAGCGGCTGATCTGGGGACCGTATCCAGACCCCGGTTACGCCGCTGTCCTGCGCTCCATACATATCGGCCTCGACGCTGTCCCCCACGTGCACCGCCTCCCCAGGCTCGACGCCCAGCTTTGACAGCACCAGCCTGAATATCTCTGGGTTTGGCTTCCTAACGCCCGTGTCCCTGCTGCAGACGATAAGGTCGAAGTACCCGTCGAGGCCGCTATCCTGGAGAAGCTCCCTGGGCTGGTCGCTCATGGTGTTGCTTAGCAGCGCCACCTTGTACCTGCTGGACAGCTCCTTGAGGACGTCCTCGACGCAGTGGAAGTACTCGGTCCTGTAGTACTCCTTGAAGTTGTCGTGGAGAAGCTCCAAGAGCTCGGTGTCCTCGGGTATCCCCAGCCGCCTGAGGAACATGGCGTAGACCTCCTCGAAGGTCCTTTCCTTGCCTCGGGCGCGTAGCTTGTTAAGCTCCTGCAGGGCCCCGCGGAGGGCGCGTTTCAGCTCCACCATCTCCACGTAGTAGCCGTTCCCCGTGAGGATGATCCGTATCGCCTCGTGGTAGGGCTCCCACTCCAGGCCGCCGTCGGCGAGGGTACCGCCGAAGTCGAGGATGACAGCCTTGATGTCCATCCATTGAACAGGTATGTGTCCCCTTTTGAAGTTTGACATGTTTAAGAAAACGGAGAGAGCCCGGTGCCTGGAGGCCTTATGCGCAGCCCCGGTCGTCGGCCTCTCTTCCATATGAGCCAAGGTTTGTTATTCACATTATTTCTTCATAATGATGCCTCACTGTATTATGGTCACTATGTAAGAATAGTATGTAACATTCTTTCATACTATCTTATATTTAATATACGTGTTACGTGGATTAAGGAGGTAGATAGATGGAAAACGAAGTAAATGGCCGCCTGACGCGGGAGATGAGAAGCTTCCACGCCCTCACCATGGTGAACATAGCGGGCGCGGGCATCGCCATGAGCATGGGAATAGCGACGCTGGTGAACAACCTGCTACCCATGTTCAGGGAGCAGACCATACTGTTCCTCCATGCCCTTAACGTGGTGGCTGTGCTCGCCGGCAGCGTCTTCGCGCTGAGGTGGCTAATATCCAGCGCAGAGATGCTGGACGGGTTCCAGGATGTGAGGGAGTCCAGGGAGGATGACGACCCGACGGCCCTCATCGTGGAGAACCTAGCGTTCTATAGGGAGAACAGGGAGGAGATGCGTAGGCTGATACTAGGAAGTAGGGCTACGGGGGCCTTCTTCCTCGTCTCCGCGGCGCTCCAGCTGAAGTTCTTGGTCTCCCAGACGGGCTCCTCACTGTTCTCGTTGATGAGCGTCGTCGGCATGGCACTGTGCCTGGCCCTCGGGTTGGCCGGTGTGTACATCCCCAGCTCTCTGGGCAGGTACACAAGTACGTGGGAAGAGCGGCTCTCGGAGTCCGAGGAGACGGAGAGGCGGCTCGGCGAGTTGCTGGAAGGCGGGGCCTGATGGGCGGCAAGAGGACCCAGTACGAGATATACTGGGAAATCCTCACCTACTGCAGGAACCCCCAGTCCTTCACGGGCATCATCCACAGGTGCAACCTGAACTCCAAGATAGGGCAGGAGCACATCACGTTTCTAGAGTCCAAGGGCTTCCTGAGGAGGCTTGAGGAGGGCGGCCAGAGCCTGCTGAAGACCACGGAGGCAGCCCAGGCCTACCTGGGCGCCTTCAAGGAGATGTACTTGGAGCTGTACAGCAGGGGCCCCGAGTTCAAGCTCTGAACACATCCAGGGCCGCGCTATACAGCGATTCTTTACGTTTGTTTAATCTGTCTCGGCTTCCTCCACCACGATGCTCCGTTTCTTCAGCTCCGACAACAGGTTCTGCGTGAACCCCTGGTTCATCCCCAGCTTCTCCGGTGGGATGACACCGACCTCACCTATCTTTCCCTCCGCGATCATCCCCGCGACAATGGCCGCGGTGTACCCGGTGGTACGCGCCATGGCGGAGACCTTGCCTACGTGGTCGTAGCGGTCGAGGACCCTAAAGACGTATCCCCGTTCCTCTCCGGCCACCTTGCCGTGGACCATGATCTGCATCGCGAGGAGGTCACCCACATCCGGCATCCAGAGGCTTCTCTCAAGCAGCCGAGCCGTAGCGAGCCTCGGCGAAACAGGCTCCCCTCTCACCGTTACTGGGTCGTCCGAGAAGAAACCCAGGTCCCTGAGAAGCCTGACCTTCTCCACGTGGCCGGGGTAGCGGAGGGTCTTCTCCCACATCTCATCGACGCCCTGCAGAGATTCCGCCAAAGTACGCAGTCCATCCGTGTAGAAAGCCTCCAGCGTCCCCACACCCGGGAACTCCATCTCCTCTAGGCCGCTCAGCGCTGGCACCTCGACTATCTCGCCGCCCTCGACTATGCTGACGTCCCTGACGTACTCGTCTATCAGGCCCTCAGCCGACCAGGTGATGGTGTAGCCGAGGGGCGGCACAGGCTCCTCGGGTATGCCGCCCACCATGACGTGGGCCTTCATCACCGTGTCTAACCTCGAAGCCCCGTAGCCCACTAGTATGTTTGAGAGCCCCGGGGCTACGCCGCAGTCAGGGACCACTGTTACGCCTCTCTCCTTGGCTGCCCCGTCCAATTGGGTTGGGTTCTCCGGGGTAAACGACACGTCGAGCATGTCGACGCCGGCCTCCACCGACGCCTTCAGTGCCGCGTAGCCGTAGTCCCCTGGGAGGGCTCCCAGGGTCAGGTCGTGGCCCTCGATCTTCACGAGGAGGGACTTGTGGTCCGCCGTGTCTATTGTCGTAGAGCTGGCCCCTGGGATGCTGGAGGCGGCCTCCTTCGCACTCCCCTCATCGATGTCGGCCATGGTGACCTTCGAACCGGGCAGGCATCGGACAAACTCCCGCCCCATGACGGCCCCGATCTTGCCGCAGCCTAGAACAATGACTTTCATGTTCACTCACATGTAAAGTGATGTGCTATAAGCTTTTCACGGTTTCTAGGTGCCCTCCCCGTCAACGCTCCATAACGGGCCCAACCTTGGGTTGGGCTCTCTCAGGCTCTTTCAATAGCAGTATGAATATGATGGTGGCTATGACGTCTATGAGGAAGCTCGCCTGGAAGGGCAGCTTGGGCGATATGTTGTCGTACATGTAGCCTCCCACCCACGACGCTGGAGTGCTCACAACGCCAGCTATAGAACCCATGAGCCCCATCATCATGCCCCTGTTCTGCTGGGTCGTCAGGTCGGCCACCAAGGCCTGCCAGACTGGGCCCCCCATGGGGCCCCACACCAGGCCGCCGAACCCCTGAGCTACGCCGCCCAGGGCCCTAGTGACACCCATCTGCCAGAAGTTGCTGGAGAACGTGAATCCGATCGTCGAAAGCGGGGACAGCGTCCTCGAGACGATGATGCACGGTTTCCGCCCCACGCGGTCAGCCAACATGCCCCCAGGGTAGGTGAGTATCGTGGATACGATGCTTATCGCCGTTCCTATGAGGCCCCACTGGGTGTTCGTCAGCCCCACCTCCTCCACCGCGTACACCACCATGAATGACCACACGATCCTCATGGCGAACCCGCTCAAAGCGGCGACAAAGGTCATGACCCAGATCTCGCGGGAGACCGCGCCAAGGCTATCGCGGAGGCGCCCCAGGTCGAAGGGCGCGGCGCTTGGCTCCTGGTGCTCGTCGGGGTCGAACGTCTCCTCGAGCATCCTCCATCGGAGAACGGTCGACGCGACCGATACCGCTAGGGCCGCCGTTATGCACAGCCTCACGCCGCTGAGCACGCCGAAGTAGTCCATGAAGACGCCGCCCAGGAGGCTAGTCACGATCATGGGCATCCAGGTGACAGTCCTATAGGCCGCGAACCCCGCGCTTCTGCCCTCCTCGGGCAGGGACTCAGCAATGAGCGCCGTCATCGCCGGCAGCCCCAGCATCCCCGCTGAGGCCAAAAGCAAGGCCGGAGCCGTATGTATCCAGTGGGCGCTGAGCAGGTAGACCAGGCAGGACCCTACCCTGAAAGCCGACCCCAGCACGATGACCCTCTTCCTCCCGAAACGGTCCGCGAGCACGCCTCCGGGTAGCTGGAAGAAGACCTGCCCCAGGGTCTCTATCATGAGAAGCATCCCTAGCAGCTCCTTGGTCGCCCCCAGCTCGAGGATGAACAGGCTCCTGTAGGGCCACCAAAGGAACGCCGTGAACATCCAGAGCGTCTGGGTGCCCGTGAGTACCGCCACGTTTCGGCTTCTGAACGTCTCACGGATCTGGTTGATGGTCTGCAACAAGATTCATTAGCTCTTTACTTTGAAGAGTCTTTTCACTGCAAAAATATGGGAAGGGTCAGTCTCGGGGCTCGGGGTCGCGCCTCAGGGAGCCGGCCGCGCAGTGGATGCTGCCGCTGTTCTTGGGCCACACCAAGGTAGGGATATCTACCTCGACGACGTCGACTCCGACGCTCTCAAGCCACTTGGTGGCCTTCGGGGCGCCCGTGGGCACTAGTATCTTCATGGGCTCCAGTACGACGCCGGTCTCGGGGCCTACTGGTGTGCCCTGGTCTATTCGGCAGAGCTCGTCGGGGGGCACTATGAAACTCCATGCCATCTCGGCCTTGAGCCACTCCAGAAGGAACGGGTCGAGCCATCTGGGGTCCGCCACACTTGTGTGCCTGTCCACCATGCAGTAGTGGGTGAGCTGCGGCCTGGGGCCCCACCCGGGCAGTATCCTGACATCCACCTCGGGGTCCTGACTGTGGATGATGTTCTTGAACTGCTGGTGGCCCCAGTCGTTGGCCCTCCAGACGCCAGGGTTGCTGGTGTTGGCCCGTGGGTAGTGAACTGTCACCAGAACGTGTTTCTCGTCGTGCCACCCGATGTTGCCTCCCTCGGCCATGCCTTTCCCGGTGATCATGCCGACGACTGGGCAACCTACTTCGGCGAGGGTTTGGAAGGTGGGCACCTCCTCGCCCTTCCGTATATGATCGTACATCCGGAGGATCACCTGGCCATACACCGCTGGGTGGCAGACGTCGTCCGTGTATATTGCCTTCACCTGGTACGGCGGGTCGTACGGGTCGGGCTTACGTTCAACGACCTCGACGCCTTCGTCCCTGTACGCCTTCTTGAGCCGCTCATAGTCCTCGGTGAGCCGCGTCAGGTCTTTGGGCTTCCAGCTCATCCGCCACGCGGCTATGTCGCTGCTGTGGGGCGGCCACGGCGTGGGGCTGCCTACGCTGAGGAACTCCTTGCCGGGGCGGTGGAGGAGGACGGTGCGGAGCTTACCTATGGTGGTGTTTGCCTTCCATTTTTTGCCCCAGTACTTGGGCATCTCCTCCTCGAACTCCGAGAGCACCTGGGGGTGGTGCCTCATGTACTGCTCGTGGAGGCTGAGCCCCGTGTTCTCCTTGAACATGTCAACCTCTTTCATAGAACCGGGTAGAATCATGGGCGACTCGCATAATAAGACTTGAGAATGATCACCGACGACTAGCCCTGTAGCTGCTTGGGAGCCGACAGGCCTCTCCGCTCCCTCATCTTCTCCATCTCTTTAGCAAGGTACTCCACGGGTTCAAGGTAGTCGGGGTAACCGTTTCGTTCCCTGAACTCCCGGGCTATGGGGCCCATCTTCTCCCAGTAACGTGTGACGCCCGAGGGGTTCATCTCGTAGACCTGCTCGATGGACGCTGCCCCGCTTCGTACTAGGGACGCCAGGCCTACGTAGTAGTCTCTGGCTAGCCGCCTCGTGACGTTTGCGTCCGGGTCGCTCCGTGGGCTGTACTTTCTCCAGTAGTCGTCGTAGTCGGTCCACTGCCACCTCCACAGGATGTCCGTTATGGCGCGGCTGAACTTCTCGTCGGTCATGAACCTGACCAGTCCGAGGTGGTGCCTCGCTTTAGCGGTCTCCAGCTCCTCCCTCCTGAGCCCCATGTAACGTATGAAAAGCATGTACGCGCATGTGACGACAACCGCCGAAGACGCTGCCGCAGTCAATACTATGACCGTCTGCGTGTCCATCAGGTATCGCTGATAGACTTGGGTGAGGCGTGGATAAAACTATGGGGGGCTACCCCGACTCTTCGACCATCTTGTCGATGCGTCTGATCGCCTCGTCCAGATTGTCCCTCGCCATGACGAGGAGCTCACGGATTATCTTGGACTTGTTCTTGAAGGTCTCTATGTCCATCAAACAGGCCTTTAAAAGGTTGTCCAGGTCCTTCAGGTCCTCGAGGAGTATCTCCTCGTGAGGCTTCTTATCGTTCTTGTCTAACATCAACGTCCACGCTATGAGTTACGCTGTTATTGTGATAAAATTATGGTTTGTACTGGGTATTTTGGTTTATCGTCGGCTTCATGGTTCGAGGCATGTGGGCCTGCTTGGAGCCTAGTGTGGCTGTTTTCTGCGTTGGGCTTTAGTAGGTGTTTCTTGTTTATGTGAAGGGCCTTGGTTATATAGGCTGTTATGGCTAGATGGTTTATCTAACGTGGGGGGTGCGGGGGCCATCTAGGCTTTCCCGCTGGGGTTCACATTTGCCTGTTAGAGGTATCCAGGGTTACCCAATTGAAACCATCGTACTTGGTGTAACAACCGTTATTCTATACGCTTACATATACTACAAAAAAAGGAGATTACTGAATAAAAATAGGGAGTTAAACCGAGGACGTAACTAGAGACATGGTTTAAACCTGCATCCTTTTTCATATAGAGTCGAGATACACAATCCTAAGGTACGTCTTTTTTTAAATACGAGACTGAAGAAAGTGTAATCATGTCAGACTCCCAAAAGGTAGTGGTCTCGCTTGTACTGGGCTTGATAATAGGGCTAGCCCTAGGCGTGGGAGGCACCTACTACATGCTCAACAGCCAGGTAAAGCAGAAAGCCGAAGAACACGAGGCCCAGTTAACCGAGTTACAGGAACAGCTAGAGACGGTGATAAGCGGCAAGGAGGCGATCATATTCAGCCTCGAGAAAGACGTCGGGAGCCTACAGAAACAGGTTTCCATACTCGAGAAAAACGTCAGCCTTCTCGAACAGGGCCAAGAGACAGAGTCCCAGGAGTACATAGATGACCTTGAGGAGCAATTGTCGCAGCTACAATCACAGATCTCATCAAAGAACGCCACCATCGCCATGCTGGAGACGCAGATCGAAGACATCGTCGAGTTCAACCTGACTCACCACTACAAGTGGCGGTTCGATGGACGCGATTGGTCCATGAACCTGTCGATCCCGTACAAGCTGTACTGGGAGTACCGTGACAAGCCCCGGCCCGCGGAGTGGGACGATTGGGCGCAGATGTGCAAAGACCCCGGGGACGACGCCTTCATCAGCCAGATGGCCGAGGAATTCCTGTCGACGGCGACGAGCGAAGACTATACAGACGCGGAGACTGTGAACTACGTCGTCACCTTCGTCCACAAGATGCTTAACACCGAGGAAGACATCACGGCCCCGTGGGACGGACGCCCCAAGTACCCCGTCGAGACCTTGGTCGATCTGGGAGGAGACTCCGAGGACACGTCGATACTGACGGCAGCCATACTGCACGAGATGGAAATCGACGTGGCTCTCATCTTCTTCGAGGACATCAAACACATCATCGTCGGGGTCGGCCCTGGCGAAGGAATATTCGGCACCTACTACGAGTTATATGGCTCCAGATACTTCTACTTGGAGACGACGGGGGACGGGTGGAAGGTCGGCGAGAAACCTTCAGCAATCAGCCCAGAGCAGGTCCTTGGATATCCCCTGAAATACTATTGAGCTAACGTGTCTTCGCCTGTCCAACCAGCGTGACCGTACGACGCGCTTCACTTAGAATAGGCCTGATAGGGAGTTACAGTGACGGTCATTCATGATATTTTTTCAGGCTCTGGATCACCATGTCCCATGCTTTGACGTGCCAGGCCCTGGCCTCGGCCCACTCCTCGCCGTCGCCCCACCCTCCGTGGACCACGGTGATCCGTGTCTTTTTGCATCGTTCGCGTAGGCTCACCTCTACCTTGGTGAGGCGATCCGGTTGATTCATGACGCCAGCGTACTGGTCTGGTCCCTTCCACGTGAACGCGAGGAGCCGGAGCGGCTCAAACTCCGTCACCTCGCAGCCCTTGGTGGACATGCTGTCATGGTTGCCCGGGTCCCAGAAGAGCTCGTATGCGCCTCCCTGCCGGGGCTCGATGTGCGCCTCCGGGGCGAACCATTTCACGACCTCGTCTGCCTGGGTCCACGCCTGCCAGACCTCGTCCGCGGTGGCGTCGACTCTTAACTCGAGTTTTATGTCTTCCACTTTTCATCATCCAACCCGTAAATTTTAGTTACTTTATGTAACTGGATTACGTTCAGGTACAGAGTCACAAAAAGTAATATAAAACTGGTTGCTAACCCATAGGTAACCCGGTGACCAAGATGACACTAGACTTCAGACGATGCCCCATAGAGGTGACGATGAGCCAGCTCGGCGGCAAGTGGACCATGCCCATAATCAGGGACCTCCACATGGGGAAGACCCGATTCAAGGAGTTCCTGGCGACCAACCCCGACCTGAGCGCCAAGGTACTGTCCACCAGGCTGAAGGAGCTACAGAAACATGGCGTCGCGGAGAAGAAGATCGTGTCCGCCACCCCCCTTCTCATCGAGTACAGGCTCACCGAGAAGGGGAGAGCCCTCGGCGACGTCCTACTCAGCCTCGCCGCCTACTCCATACACTTCCACGAGGAACAGGTATACAGAAGACCATCAGCGGACAAAGAGAAAGACCTGGCTGAACTAAAGGAGATGTTTACCCTGTCTTCGCTTTAAACGAAGACCTACTTCAGGAAGTCTCTAGCGAGGTTGAGGCAGACACTTCTGGTGAGCTCCACTGTCTTCAGGCTCACCCGCTCGTTGGGGCCGTGAACCATCCGGGCGCCTGGCGGCGTATCAGGGTCGTAAAGCCCGAAGCCATAGCACTCCACCCCCAGCGGACGCATGAACTTGAAGTCTGTCTTCCCGGGCATGGTCTCTGGGACGAGAGCCGCGCCAGGCATCTCCGTCCGCACGGCGCGCTCCATCGCCGCCACGAAGCCGGACTCGACCAGGCTGGAGCCCCCGCCGCTCTCACTGTATGTGAAGACTACCTCGCCCGGCTCTCGAGGCCAGCCCCCCGCCTCGGAGACAGCGTAGTCTGTCCGAACCATCTCCGGATGGTTCTCCAGCATCCACCCGGTTCCGAAGGTACCCTCGTCCTCCTCGTCACAGACCACCAGAAGCGTCAGGTCTCCACTGGGCGTGAAACCCGAGCAACTGAGGTCGGCGAAAGCCTGAACGTGGGCCACCACCATGAAGAGCATGTCGTGTGAGCCACGGCCCCACATGTAGCCGTCCCTGATCACAGCTTGGAAAGGGTCCACCTCCCACGCATCCGGCTTCCCCACGGGGGCGACGTCGACGTGACCTGGGCCGAACATCAGCCCGGGGCCGCCGCCGGCGCCAGGGATTCTGGCTACAAGGTTGCCCCTGCCCGGCGCTGACTCGTAGACCACGCTTTCAACTCCACGCCGCCGCAGATATCCTCTTATGGAGATGATTGACCTCATCTCGCCGCCCGGCGGGTTGACGCACCTGTTCCTGATAAGCTCGGACAGTAACTCTAACATTATCTTACAGATGCTTGTACGATCCTTTTATTGTATGCTGGGGGCGCTGTCTCTCCACATCATATATACGGCACCGAGCGTAAAATTCGGCAGGACAACCACATGGTTAAGTGCGACAAATGCGGCAAAGACGAGTACATGCCCTTCAGGTGCAAGTACTGCGGCGGTTACTTCTGCTCCGAGCATAGGCTCCCCGAGATGCATAACTGCCCCGGCGGCTACAACTACAGCCGCAGCACCACGGGGCAGACGGGTTTCCAGCCCACTGGGTACAGCTACACTCCGCGGCCCAGACACACCCTGTTCTGGTTCAGCCAGACCGAGCTACGGGAGCTCGCCATAGGGCTCGTGGTCATCCTGGCGATCCCTCTCATCAGCTTCTGGAGCAGGGTTCTGGTGAGCCCTGTTGTCTTCGGCGCCTACTTCCTCATATTCGGGTTGGCCTTCATCCTCCACGAGGTGGCGCACAAGTTCATGGCGCAGAGGCTCGGGTACTGGGCTGAGTTCAGGCTCAACCAGCAGGGACTCATGCTCACCCTCCTCAGTCTCATATCGCCGCTGAAGATCATTGCCCCCGGCGCCGTCATGATAGGCGGCCTTATGAACTGGGACGACTACGGTAAGGTAAGCATCGCGGGCCCCGCTACCAACATAGGAATGGGGCTGTTCTACTTCGCCGTCTACCTCGTCGCAGGCAGCCCGCTGGTGGCCGCCCTAGCGCTGGCGGGCATGAACATCAACGCCAGCCTCGCGCTGTTCAACCTCCTCCCCTTCGGGATTTTCGACGGTGCCAAGGTCATTAAGTGGAACCGGGCGGCGTGGAGCGCCGCCGTGCTCGCCGCAGGTCTGCTTTTCATATTCTCGATGTAGCACCGGGTAGCCTCAATTCCCCGTGAAGGCTTGGCGGGGACGTGGGCAGCGTGTGACTAGACTCTTATCTATCTGAAGCCTATTCAATTACGCTATGATAGTCATACCCGGACCCGCGTCCAAAAAACTGGGGGAAGCCATCGCGGCTAAGCTTGGGGTGCGCGCTGACCCGGCCGAGCATCGGCTGTTTCCCGACGGGGAGAGCTATCTACGGCTGCCGGGGGGCATCGACGGCGAAGCAGTGATCCTCGTCCAAACGACTTCCCCTGACCCGGACAGGAAGACGCTGCAGCTACTCATCATGGCGAAGACGGCCAAGGACCTCGGAGCTATACGCGTCATAGCCTGTGTTCCCTACCTTGCCTACATGAGGCAGGATAAGCGGTTTCTGGAAGGGGAGGCGTTGAGCCTGGACGTCATCCTCGGGCTTATGGAGGCCGCTGGGGTAGACGACCTCATTGTCGTCGACGCCCACAGCGCGTCGTCTCTAAGGGAGATGGAAAGGGGGCACCGGGTGAAGGTGCACAACCTATCCGCGGTACCGCTCCTTGCCGACTACGTTAAGGCGCATGGATACGACGACGCCTACAGCCTCTCCCCGGATGTGGGGGCCATACACCTCGCCGAGGCAGCGGGGAAGGTTCTTGGGGGCAGACACGGCTACTTCGAAAAGTCGAGAGACCGTCAGACCGGGGAGATAGAGATGGAGGTCAAGGATTTGGATGTAGACGGAGTGGACGCGGTGGTGTTCGACGACATCATAAGCAGCGGTGGCACCACGGCCCAGGCGATAATGGGCCTGAAGCGTCAGGGAGCCACCAAAGTGGCTGCCGCCTGCGTCCACGCACTGTTCATGCCGGGGGCCGAGGAAAGGATCGAGGCGGCAGGGTCTGATCTCATCGTGTCCACGGACACCGTGAAGTCCAAGCACGGCAAGGTAACGGTCGCAGGGCTCATAGCGGACTACGTGAAGACCCTCTGACCGATACCTATTTCACGAAGCTTACGGCAACCTATAGCGGCGAGATGATAAGCAGCAGGATTAAACTCAAGGTCCAATCCGTGAAAGCCGTCAAAGACCCCGAGAACAGGGAGGCGTTCCAGATCGATTTCGTCGAGGTCCGCAGTAAGCCCCCCATGGTGATGATGAGCAACCCCGACGTCCCCGAGGAGATAAACCAGATGGTGGTGCAGGTCACCAAGAGCTTCCAAGGCATCATACCCGGCAGCCAGAGCAGCACCTACGAGCAGCGTAAGCTGACCCTAATACTCACAGGCGAGGAGCTTGAGAGCTTCAACATGAAGCCCTACCCCAACCAGCTCTACGAGCTCAGCATCACAGGGGGCCAGCTGAGCTTCACGGAACTATAGCCTCCGAGCCGTTAGAAGCGGCCCAAGGATTCATAACGAGCGTTTCCTCGTCTGTGGCGGGCGACCAAGCTTTTATCGTCCCCGATGTCTAGTTCAAGGGAGCCCTCCATGAGAGTCGTCTTCCTTGGTACCAGCGGCAGCATGCCCACCACGCGGAGGAGCAGCAGCAGCGTGGTGGTGAGGCTAGGCCGCGACCTCATGATGTTCGACTGCGGCGAGGGGACGCAGCGCCAGATGGTCCGCGCCAGGGTGGGGTTCAGGCGGAACATGAAGATATTCCTAACGCATCTACACGGCGACCACGTGCTGGGGCTGCCTGGGCTCCTCCAGACCATGAGTCTGCTCCGACGGGAAAGGCAGCTGGACGTCTACGGGCCGATAGGGACCGTGGAGTACGTTAAGGCGTTCAGCGAGACCCTGGGTGGACCCACCTTCCCCGTCATAATCCACGAGATACTGGAGCCAAGCGTCGTGTACAGCGACGGCAGGCTGGAAGTCGTCGCCGTCAAGTCCAGCCACAGGGTGGAGAGCTGGAGCTACGGCCTCATCGAGAAGCCCAGACCGGGCAGGTTCCACCCAGACAAGGCTAAGTCTCTAGGTGTTCCTGAGGGCAGGCTCTGGCACGCGCTTCAGCACGGCGAGGCGGTGACCGTGGAGGGCAGAACCGTAGAGCCCACGCAAGTCTCCGATCCGCCGAGGTCTGGTAGGCGGATCGTTATCAGCGGTGACACGAGGCCGTATCCAGAGATGATCGAGCTAGCCGGAGGCGCCGACCTGCTTATCCACGAGGCCACATTCAGCCACGATCTGCAGGAGAGGGCGGAGGAAGACGGCCACACCACTGCCCGGGAGGCCGCGGAGGTGGCGAAGGAAGCTGGTGCCAAGATGCTCGCGCTGATCCACATAAGCTCAAGGTATTTCGACCCCGGTGTGCTGCTGGAGGAGGCGAAGCAGGTCTATAAGAACGTTTTCGTAGCCGAGGACCTGATGGAGATCGAGCTTCCGCTGTCTAGATGAGGGGGCCAAGGTACTCAAGGCACCGGGGCACCTCGCTGTATGACTCGACGACGACCCAGCCGCTGAACCTGCCGCCCCTAAGTCTGTCCATCACCCTACTCCAGTCAATGCCGCCGTCGCCGATGGGCAGATGCTGGTCGCTCTCACCGTCGTTGTCGCTGACGTGGACGTGCCTAATCCTGTCTCCGAACCGCCGCATGAACTCTCCCACCTCGCCTCGGAGGTTGGCGTGGGCCACGTCCAGCACCATGCCTATCTCGTACGGCATCTCCTCGTAGAACAGCTCAAAGTCTTCGACGGAGACCAGCAGATAGGACATGGAGTCAGGGACGTTCTCTATTAGCAGGTCTACGCCGTACTCCTCGGCGTACCTGAGGAGCCAGTTCAGGGACCGGAGGTTGAGGTCCCACGCCCGCCCCTTCATGAACCTGTCCGTGGCCGTCGTCCAGCCGGGGTGCACCACGACGCACGCGGCGTCGAGCTCGCTGCCGAACCTGATGGACGCCCGTATCCGCTTGAGTATCCACTCCCTGATGAGGTCGTCGTCCGCGGCCAGGTTGGTGTCCGCGTATGGGGCGTGGATGCTGTAGCTCAGGTCGTAGCTGGCTCTTAGCTCCTGGAGCCGCTCAACCAGCTTCGGGTTCAACGCGTGGTGGCCGCTGTCCGCCAGCTCAATGTTCCGTGTGCCGAGGCCAAGGAGGTCGGGGAAGACCTGCTCCAGTGGCCTGTCCAGGAGGTGGAGCGTGGAGGCTGCCAGGTTCATTCGCTATCAGACACAAGGTTACTGGGCTCCACATAAGCCTTTTATCTCGTGCTTCAGATGCAGACTCGTTAAGGTGGTATTTTGATCCAGCTACTAGACGGAGTCATCTGGGTGGGCGCCGTAGACTGGGACATCAGGAACTTCCACGGTTACATCACCCACAAGGGGACCAGCTACAACGCCTACATAGTGCAGGGGGAGAAGACCGCCCTCGTGGACACCGTGAAGGCGCCGTTCTACGAGACCATGCTCCGCCACATCGAGGAAGTCCTCGACCCCAAGGACCTGGACTACATTGTGGTCAACCACGCCGAGCTTGACCACTCCGGATCCCTCGCGAGGATTGCCGAAAAAGCCCCAGACGCCAAGATCGTCACAAGCGAGAGAGGTGTTCCAGTCCTCAAGAAGTACTACGGCGACATGGATCTCATCAGCATCAAGGAGATGCCCCAGGTGGACCTGGGCGGCAAGACCCTAAGCTTCACACCGGTGCCCATGGCCCACTGGCCCGACAGCATGGTTAGCTACATCCCAGAGGACAGGCTGCTCCTCAGCAACGACGCCTTCGGCCAACACATAGCTTCTATGGCCCGGTTCAACGACGAGGTAGACCAGGCCGTCCTGTGGCAGGAGGCCACCGCCTACTACGCCAACATACTGATGCCCCTGAGCCGCACCGTCAACAACGCCGTC
>Ga0209536_100007818_pt1 | contig 16167 bp, 13 predicted proteins | sample DeeMarSeWOR28_12_FD_187461 | JGI IMG/M metagenome (GOLD analysis project Ga0209536, IMG submission 187461) | Marine sediment microbial communities from White Oak River estuary, North Carolina - WOR-2-8_12 (SPAdes) (version 2) | ecosystem: Environmental > Aquatic > Marine > Intertidal zone >...
AACCCACCACTCAGGGTATTAAAAAGGTGAACTTTGAAGAGGCAGAATGGGCCCGTTCTCAGTTGAAATAACAGAAATGCGCCGGGATCAAAGGGAGGTTTCAGAAGTTTCTTCTGATTTTATGACATTAATCTGATTGTCATGAAAAAACGAAAGCCTCACAGAAACAAATCTGTAAGGCTTTGATTTTCAAGTGGGCCCAGCTGGGCTCGAACCAGCGACCTCCTGATTATGAGTCAGATGCTCTGACCTACTGAGCTATGGGCCCGAAACGGTGTGGGTTTGAGTGTGAGTGTGAGTGTGGAGAGGGTGTGAGAGAAGGGTGTGTAAGACGGTGTGGGTTTGGGTATGAATAATGGTTTTAGGTTTTCTTCTCTGTGGACCTTTGTGGAATCTTTGTGATCCTTTGTGTAATAACTCTTTTAAATATTTCGCTAAGTCGCACGGTCGCAAAGTCATTCTTCCCATTTACACACACTCACACCCACACAATCGCCAAGTCGCACAGTCGCACAGTCGCCTGGTCTTCTTTCGGCGGTGCAATATTACAACTTTACAAGATAATTTTCAAATAAATATAAGAGTTGTAGCACAAAGTAACACAAAGAATACTCAAAGTATCACCAAGAGCTATTTATATGGTCTCTTTTTTTTATGTTCCTTTCAGGGTATATTTGAAATATGATATTAATTCCTTCGTGAAACTTTGTGTCTATTTTATGTCCTTTGTGTAACTCTTAATTTCTTATCATGAAAAAACAACTCATCTCTATTATTTTATTATGTTTCCTCTCAGGATATTCATTCTCACAAATTTCAACCTCTTCCGAGAATCTCGAAAAGCATGTATACATCCTTGCTTCCGATTCACTTATGGGAAGGGGTTTTGGTGCCGAAGGAGGTGAACAGGCAGCTTTTTACATTGTTGAATCATTTAAAGAAGCCGGCATTAAACCGTTGCAAAAAAATTATTTCCATCACTTCAATTACAGAACAGGAATCCTTAACATCGATGGCACCAATATAGTTGGATGGGTTGAAGGAAGCGATCCGGCGTTGAAAAATGAATACATTGTCCTCGGGGCTCATTACGATCACCTGGGATGGAAAGTGGATGGCTCAGATACCGTTGTCTATAATGGTGCCGATGATAATGCTTCAGGAACAGCATCTATCATTGAAATTGGCAGATCGCTTGTGGCAAACCGCGACCGTTTAAAAAGAAGTGTAATCCTTGTGGCATTTGACGGGGAAGAAAGCGGACTATGTGGATCGGAAAGGTTCTTATATGATTCAATAGTTGATCCTCAACAAATCAAGGCCATGTTCAGCCTGGACATGATTGGTATGTACGAAGAAAGTGGTGGGGTTCAAATGAAAGGCATGGGAACGCTTGACAATGGTATGGATTTGATGGAACGGGTAAGGGAAAAATATCCCGTAGAAGTTACAAAAACCAGTAAAAGCATACCCATAAGAACCGATACAGGGCCTTTCGGGGCAAAAGGGATCCCTTCCATCCAGGCTACCACTGGTTTCAGGTCTTCACCTTATCATAAACCAGAAGATGACAGCGACAAGCTGGAATATGATGGCATGGTGAAAATATGTGACTTTGTGACTGAGCTTACCTTAGAATTATCAAACGAACCTGAACTGGTTGCTATATCGAATATCGAAAAAGAAGGAGAGGATAAAAAACAGGTATTTCATCTGGGTCTGCGGGTGAACACCGGAACAAACCTTCATAATTATAAAGATGATTATTTTAAAGCAAAATGTGTCTTTGCAGGAAGCGCAGGATTGTTTGTCCAGCTCAGGTTAAATGAATACCTGTCGCTACAACCGGAGGTTCTGTACGAATGGAAAGGAAGCCAGCATGAGCTTGGAACCATACGTACACACTCAGTGACAACCCCGCTGAGTGTAATGGTGACCAGTAAAGATAATTTTGGATTCAGGACATATGTACAGGTCGGAGGGTACTATTGTTATACTTTCGATGGAAAGATTGATGACACAGCCCTTGACTTTGACACAGAATATTCAGAACATGGGGCAGGGATATTGTATGGATTCGGATTTGAAGCCATGATGATGCGCATCGGATGCTACTTCAGGAATGGATTCACCAACATCCTACAGGATGATTCACTGGGAAAAATCACCAATGAAGGTTTTTATGTCTCCCTGGGCTATGTGTTTTAGTATACTTTGTGCCCCTTTGTTAGATCCATTAAATTTTTTATAAATCCATTTTAGGACAAGACAACTATTTGATTTGTAGGTATTTCACCCCCAAACCCCCACTGGGGCTATCCGCCCCAGACCCCGACTTACTTTTTTCCTGGATGAAAAAAGTAAGCAAAAAAATCACCACTGCAGAAAAATTGGCTAAAAATTCTGTTGTTTCGCTAAAATAAATAAACTCGCTTAGCTTCGCTAAGCTTAAACAGCATTTATTTTTTAACGCTCAACAACTGAATTTTCTTTACGCCATTTTTCTGAGGTGGAAAGAAGTGTGTGTGGTGAGTAAAGAGTGTGATTTGATATTTACAGGCTGAAAGCCCGATATATCAAAGCCTGGAGCATCGCCCCAGGACATGTGTCATCCCACATTCAATCCAGGCTGAAGGCCTGGGATAAAAAGTTTCTCCCCCTGCTTCTAAGGGAAGATGTCCTACGTAAGGAGGACAGAGGGGGTCAGGTTTTCAAATTTTTAAGAGTTATTACACAAAGTGCCACTAAGAATACACAAAGGTACACGAAGTATTGGTTAAAAATTAATACCTTCATCCTTACAAAAATTTTACTTAATCCCAACCCCCATGAAACCAATATCCAGGAGGACATTCATAGCAAACAGTACCGCTGCCGCTGCAGGTGCAGTATTCGTTGTTCCATATATTAGCGCATGTTCCCAAATCAGTTCAAATATGAAAGCAGGTTATTTTGAATCCGAGTTCGGCATTGATGACGGACTATGCCGGAGATTATTAGAAACAGCTTTATCAAGAGGCGGGGATTTTGCCGACCTCTTTTTTGAACACACCATTACCAACACCCTTGTACTGGAAGATGGCAAGGTGAACCAGTCGTATGGTGAGATCAAACTAGGTGTGGGCATCAGGACGGTAAAAGATGACCAGGTCGGATATGGATTTACACAGACTCTGACTGAAGAATCCATGCAGATGGCTGCAAAAACAGCTGCTTCTTTAGTGAATACCGCTGCATCTCCCGTTAAAAAACAGTTTACCACTCCCGAGCTGGGGAACTACTATCCCGTTGATCCTACCCTGAAAGAGTTTCCAATTTCTTCGAAATTACCTATAATGCAGGGTATAAACGAAAAATGTTTTTCCCTCTCAGATTATGTGAACAAGGTTAGCGTCATTTTCCAGGATCAGTTTAAAAAAATACTTATTGTGACAAGTGATGGGGTGAAAGCAGAAGATCTTTTACCCGGAAGTTTTCTCTATACCATTGCAGTGGGTCAGAAGAATGGTAAGATGGAAAGCGCAGGATGGGAGCTTGGGGGCAGAAGAGATTTTTCATTTTATAATGACGATGTCACAAACCAGATATCCAAAGAGGTGGTTGACAGGTTGCTGGTCAAGTTTGAAGCCATCCAGCCTCCTGCCGGTGAAATGCCGGTTGTGCTGGGGACAGGAATTACTGGGGTGTTGCTACACGAAGCGATCGGTCACGGCATGGAAGCCGATTTCAACCGCAAAAATACATCGATCTATAGTACGATGATCGGGAAAAAGGTCGCGGAACCCTTTGTAACCATCATAGACGATGGAACCATCCCGGGACTTAGCGGTTCGATTAATGTCGATGATGAAGGTACTCCAAGCCAGAAGACAGTACTCGTTGAAAACGGTATACTGACAAGTTATCTTCACGACAAGATCTCAGCTAAGTATTACAACGTCAAACCAACCGGTAATGGACGTCGTGAAAGCTATGAACATTTTCCAACTCCCAGGATGAGAAACACCTATATGATGGCAGGTGAATCCTCAACAGAAGATATTATCAAGAGTGTTAAAAAAGGAATCTTTGTGAAAGATGTCTCGAATGGGGAAGTATATATAGGGCAGGGTGATTTTTCATTTTATGTTTCACAGGGATATCGCATCGAAGATGGAAAGCTTACATCCCCGATAAAGGACATCAATATCATGGGTAATGGCCCTAAAATGCTGGAAAACATAACAATGGCTTCAAATGACCTGACCCTGTACCAGGGTGGTGCCGGATTTTGCGGAAAGGAAGACCAGCTGGTGAAGTGTTCATTCGGGTTGCCGTCATGCCTGGTGAAGTCGATGACCGTTGGCGGAACAACATAGCCAGAAATTTGGAATTTAGAGTTTAGAATTTGGAATGAAATATCTGAGATAAAACAATATACTATGGATAACGAATTAAAAGATCTTTGTAAGTGGGCGATCAATACAGCCCAAAAGGCCGGTTCACAGGAATGCAAGGTAATCCTGGTAAAAAGCAGAAAAGTTACAATACGGTACCGGGAACAAAAACCCGAAGTTATTAAGGAAGCAAATACCCAGACCCTTGCGCTGGAAGTATTTATGAACGGGAAATATTCTGTTCAATCCACACCGGATATCCGGGAAACTTCCTTGGAAGATTTTATCCAAAAAGCGATTCGAAATACCAGTTACCTTGAAGAAGATCCGTTTCGTTCATTGCCCGACCCGGAACTGTATGGACAAATACCGGAAATTGATCTTCAGAAAACCGATCCTGTTTATCCAGACTTTTCAGCAGACCAACGCCATGAATTGGTCAGGGAGGTTGAAAATACCTGTATTGAACAGGGGGGTGATAAACTCATTTCTATCGATTCATCTATAAGTGACCAGTATGCAAATATCCTGACGATGACCAGCAACGGATTTGAAGGAGAAGATGAAGGGACACAATTCAGTATTGAAACGAACATGTCAGTACAGGGGGAAGGAGACAGGAAACCACAGGGCTTCAGTAAATTTACGACCAGGATGCTGGACGATTTGCCTTCTGCCGGTATGATCAGTGATTATACATTGAAAAATACCCTCAGCCAGATTGGTGCGAAAAAAATCAAGACCGAAAAAATGCCTGTCATTATAGAAAACAAGAATTCCCGGAATGTTTTATCCGGATTTCTCGAGGCAATGACCGGGCAAAATCTCCAGCAAAAAAGTTCCTTTTTGCTGGACAAAAAAGATAAGAAAGTCGGAAGCGATCTGTTTACACTTTATGATGAACCATTATTGCCAAAGGGCCTTGGCAGCCGAAGGTTTGATGGAGATGGTTTTCCATGTAAAAAGAGGATTATGATCGGTGAAGGTGTATTGAAAGATTATTACATAAACTGGTATTACAGCAGGAAACTGGAATGTTCTCCGACCACGGAAGGACCTACCAACCTGATCATCCCTCCGGGAGAACGGTCTGTAGAGGAAATCATTAAGGACCTTGGGCGTGGGATATTGATAACCGGGTTTATTGGAGGGAATTCAAATCCAACGACAGGGGATTTTTCATTGGGTGTCTTTGGTCAACTGTTCGATCAGGGCCAGATAGTGCAACCCGTATCAGAAATGAATATCGCTGATAACCATCTTGAGTTCTGGAATAAACTGGTTGAAGCGGCAAATGATCCCTGGCCTTATCACAGCCGTCGTTTACCCAGTCTTGTTTTTAGTGATATCCTTGTTGCAGGAACATAAAAATCTTTACAGGACTTCATTGAAATAGGATAACGTATAAGCTCCCGCTTCATCCAGGTCTTTTCCAAAGAAGATGATACCATCAGGATGTCCTGCCATTACTACAACTCTTTTAGCGAAATTATCAGGATTTGCCAGCAGGATTTTAATTTCCTCTGCCATTTCCGGGGTTCCGTATTCAGCCGTTTCCGGGGTTGTGGGCACCTGGTACAATAGTTTCTCCCAGAATAGTTTATGATGGATATGGATGACCGCATTAGTGCCTGGATCTATGGCATAGATTACAGCATGACTCATCGATTCAGCTGATGGTTTAACAGGCCCTTCCCCTGACAATGCATTTCTTTCCAGGTCAAATCCAGTGACCAGACAATAATGTTCTTCACCAAGGATCCTTTCCTTCCCTGTTGCAGAACCGGTTATATAGAACCGTGGAGAGCCGGGATCCCTGACACTGATGTTCCCAAATCCAATGCCCTGACTATCTGCACCGATCATGTCCAGGTTATATAATATCTCTCTCCAGGCATTTAATTTTACAAATGCCTCTACCGGAATCAATGGATCTGTTTCCTGCCAGTCGAGTGTGAATTTTATGTAGCCTTCCTGTTCTGTCATAATCATTAAACAAATATAAGGAAGAAGAATATCCTTTGTGGTCCTTTGTGCAATAACTCTTAACAAAAATCACTAAGGGCCACAAAGATTTTTATTGATTTATTGGGATTTGCTTTTTTATGCTCTCCCCCAACGAAATAATGGTTTCTGTCCTCATGACCCCATTTACCGGTTGTAATTTTTCATTGATCACCTCTCTAAGATGTTGGGTGTTTTTGCATATGATTTTTGCAAAGATGCTGTATTCGCCTGTTGTGTAATGTGCCTCAACAATTTCAGGTATTTCATCTACCTCTTTAATGACCTCATTGTATGCAGATCCCTTAACCAGGTATATTCCGACAAAAGCCGTAAGATCATATCCTATTTTTGAAGGATCCAATACCAGCGTAGCCCCCTTAACTATCCCTAAACGTTCCATTCTTTTCATCCTGACATGTATCGTTCCTGCCGACACAATAAGTCGTTTTGCAATCTCTGTATACGGAATTTTTGCATCCTTCATTAATATTCCAAGTATTTCCCGGTCGAGGTTATCAATTTTATAAATATCTGACATATTTGGGGCTATGAATTATATATTATTCAATAAATATACGTTTTAATTATATTTTATACAATAATAATCATTTATTATTGCATTTTTCATAATATAATCGATCATTATCTATCTTTGTGTCAACAACATGAAACAAACACTGTAGGGTGGTGAAAATGGCAAACACACCCTCCTGTCTCGGGGGTGGGGATCACGGGATAAACGCAGGATATCAGGGGTTGACCACCAGCATGTGCACTTGTCCTTTGGCTAACCGCCCCATGTAGGTTCGACTCCTACCCCTACAGCGAAAAAAAATGCTTTTGGTGAAAGCAGTTTTTTTGGTTCTCAGTTCCCGGCTCAGTGAGACTCAGATTTCATGAGCTTGCGAAATGAAATATGTTAGTCGAACTAGTCCCGATAGCGAAGCGTATCGGGATTTTCTGTTTTCGGTTATTTTATGATTTCTTTTCTTTGAAAAAGGATTAAAACCTTTATAAATAAAATAGTATACCTGGCATATCCATGAATAAATTCGTTGATTATAAATCGTTTCTCGTCAGATAATTGCAAGTTCCTCGAACGAAGTATTAATGCCCGATACAATAATCCTTTCTTAGCCTTAGCCTAAGCCTTCCTTATTATTTTATGATTTTTGTCCGAAGGTTGTAGATTTTTGATCCTATCTCCAGAACCTGATCGGGGGAGGCATCGATATAATATCTGCTGGCGGAGATGGTTTTACTGACTGTATCCACACTCACGTCATCCTTCTTATAATAGATCTGGAACTTGTCGAATGATCTCCTGAGATTTTTGAGCATGAGCAGGTATTCAGTCATCTCCGGATCAGCCTGGTAATTGTTCATCAGTGAGATCAGGCTATTGAGTGAATATTTTTGCTCAGCGATTTTTTCCATCAGTTTGATGTTGCCCTGGTCTTTTTCAAATATCTGGGTTGCCACATACATCGATTCAACCCAACCTCCCATCATGATCAGGGCAGAAGCTGATTTTTTGCCGGATTCCTGAAGATATTCATCAACCGATTTATATAATTCAACCGTCACCCTGGCAAGTGAATCTTTATTGGAAACATAATCTTCAAGATTGGTGAGAATATCTTTATACATGTCACCGGGTATTCCCAGGTCTTCTGAAAGCCGGTGTATGGCAGCCAGGTAATTAACTGAACCTTCCTGTCTTTCAAACATTTTTACGTAACTCAGATCAACACCATATACTCCGATATTTAAAGCTAGTTTTATCTGAGTATTATACCTGGACAGGTCTGTTGCCGGATTCAGCATGTCAGGGTAATAATTTGCCCCTACTTGTTCAAATAAATGAGCCATTTCGACAGGTAAAAGCATATGGTAAAAAATGGCCTTGGGTTCCGGTTGGACCGAATCCAGTTTTTCAATCAATTCCGATGATATATCCGTTGATTCTGTTCCTGATTTTTCTGAACCGCATCCTGCTGCCAGAATAAGTGTCCCAAGAAAGATGATGGTTAAAATAGTGCGGATGAAAACCATTATGAATGAGTTGGATTGACTGCCTGTGGTAAATATAGTGAAATATATAAAGAACAAAATAAATGGTTATAAACAGCTGTTAACGACTTAAATCAGGTTTTTTAATTTCATCATATTGATGGTGCTCTCAACAATTTCATCCATACTGAGTGTCATGCTGTTGAATATCATGTCAAACCGTGTATAGTCACTGCCTGTTCCGTGAAAATAATCCCTGAACAGGGCTCTTTTGCGATCGACATCGTTGGCATATTTTGTTGCTTCTTCAATGGAAAGACAATATTTTTCACTAACCCTTAGAGCCCTCCAGTCAATAGGTGCTTCCAGCTTTATGTGTAAAGATTTTTGTATGTCCCTTGTAATGGCAACCCCACCACGGCCGACGATTACCACATTCCCCTCACTGGCAATATTGCGTATTACCCTTGCAATGGTATTCCTGATTTTCCTGTCGCTTTTATAATATTTCCGGGAGTATGATGAAATAATGTCTGCAAATACACTACGCGTCTCATACCTGAATACATATTGGATTTCTTCCGGATCAACATCGAGTAATTTGGCAGATTCATGCAAAATTTCCTTGTTGATGAATCTCCAGTCCATTTTCTTTGCTTTTTTACTTTTGATTTCAGTCAGGCGGGAAACAAGTTTTGCGGCAACACTTTTTGCAGGACATCCAAATTGCCTGGCAATGGTTACCACAGGTCCTTCAAATTTCTGTTCAGATATTGATTCTAAATATCTTTCTGTCAGGTATTTAGACAAATCTATTCTCATGACATTGAAGGATTTGCATATTTTGAAGGATTATAAAGTTAACATTAAAAAAACAAGTTGTCAAATCTGTCAGCAATCCATATCTTTTCTTCTTTATACTCTCCCTGGAGCGTTATTTTAAAACAACCCAGCCTTGTTCTTTTGAGATAACCGTAATAAGAGAGGAGATGGCTTTTGATTGCTGCTGGAAGTCTTTTATTTTTGCGAAGTCAGCCCTATTTTGAATGGCCTGGTTAATTTCATCTTCTTTTTCCTTTTGAGCCATTTCCAGTATCTTTCTCTTATATTCAATGATGGCTTTTGGAACCGTTTTTTTCAGGATCATTTCCTCTGTCTCAACACTTGCACCTTTCTTCTTATGAAGCTTACTTAATACATAGGGTGAACTCAACAAATCAACAGCCAGGTTACTTAGTTCTGTATCCTCATGATTAACAAAATGTTTTATATCAATCACTTCACCCTTCTTAATGAACTCGTGAACTTCTTCAAATGCTTTCCTGTATAATAAATTCTTAAATTCAAGGTCATCATTCAGGATCTCATTTATAATGTATTCTGCAACGGATATATATTCCGAATCGGGTGACTTATCCTGAATTTCAAACAGTTTTTCATTGCCATATTGAATGAGGAAACGGACCAACAGTTTTTCCTGTGGTTCGCTATATATTTCCCTGATAAAAGAGGGTATCGGTGTTGACTGAAGTTTAACAACCTCTTTTCTGGTATATTTATTATACCTTTCCTCTGCCCGCTTCCTGCGTATCCTGTATACCTGGGAATAGAGGATCCGTTCTTCAGTATCGAGCATTTTACTGCACTCTTTAATATATACTGCCCTGGTTATGGTGTCGGGAATGACAGAAACTGAGCGTACCACATCATTTATCAATCCCGCTTTTTTTACCGGATCACCTTTGGCTTCATCGAGAAGCAATCGTGTTTTAAATGTGATAAAATCTTTTTCTTCATTACCGATAAAATCCAGGAATTCCCTGGAACTTAATTTTTTAGAATAGGAATCCGGATCTTCCCCTTCGGGAAGTGGAACAACTTTAACATTCAGGCCTTCTTCCAAGACGATATCTATGCCTCGCAGTGAGGCTTTAATCCCTGCCTCATCCCCGTCATAAATGATGGTAATATTTTGAGTGAACCGTTTCAGCAACCTGATCTGTTCAGGTGTAAGGGCAGTGCCCGATGAAGCAACGACGTTCTCCATTCCCGCCTGAAATAATCCCAGCACATCGGTATAACCTTCTACCAGGTAACATTTTTCCTGCTTAACAATAGCCTGCTTTGCGAAATATAAACCATACAGGATCCTGCTTTTCTGGTAAATATCCGATTCAGGGGAATTAATATACTTGGCTATTTTCGTGTCAGATCTTAGTGTCCTTCCACCAAATCCTAGAATGTTCCCCGATAATCCATGGATCGGGAATATGATCCGGCCATGAAACCGGTCGAAATATTTGTTTTCTTTTTCAATCGTGAGTCCTGTTTTCACAAGCAGGTCTTTCTTATATCCTTTTTTAACCGCTTCATTTGTGAATGCTTCCCGCTGATCAAGGCTATACCCGAGTTGAAATTTTTTAACGATGTTTTCCCTGAATCCCCTTTCCCTGAAATAGGTCATTGCGACAGACTGACCTTCGATCTGGTCGTACAGGCAAGATGAAAAATACTTTTGGGCAAAGCCGTTGATCACAAGAAGGCTTTCCCTTTCATTCTGCTGCTGGATCTCTTCGGGTGTTGGTTCCTTCTCCTGGATTTCAATATTGTACTTTTTTGCTATGTAACGTAACGCTTCAGGATACGATAATTTTTCATGCTCCATTAAAAATCCAACCGCATTACCTCCCTTTCCTGAACTGAAATCTTTGAAAATCCCTTTGGAAGGTGACACAAAAAATGAGGGCGTTTTTTCATCGGTCCACGGACTGAATCCCTTGTAATTTTGTCCGGCTTTCTTCAGGGTGACAAAATCAGATATGATTTCTACAATATCAATTGCATCAAATATTCTGTCTATGGTTTGTTTGTCAATCATTTATCAATAATAAACCTGATAATGAGCCTTTTATATAATTAAGGCCCCTTTGCTAAATTAGGGAATATCGTGTTAAAATGTAAATCTCCAGGAAGGAAATTTAATGCTTTGTTTATCCTTTGTGGTTTTCGGTTCTCGGATTCCGGTTTTCGGTTTTCGGTTTTGTATACTCCATAGTACTTTACTCTGATCCGCTGTAAAGTTATATTTAATTCAAACACAAATCTCAGTTCTCACACCCAACTGAAAACTGAAAACTTGAAACCGAAAACCATTTAACACAAAGTTTAATTTAACCTGAGAATAATTTAATGATTAAATTATTCTGACAGTCTCACAGGAATCTTTAAATTTGTTTAAACCCAACAATTACACATATTGAAAAAGTTAGTCGTTTTAACCGGTTCAGGAATAAGTGCCGAAAGTGGTCTTAAAACCTTCCGGGAGATGGGCGGATTATGGGAACAATATGATGTTCATGAAGTTGCTAGTCCGCAAGGTTGGTCACAGGATATGGAATTGGTTTTGCGTTTTTACAACGAGCGGAGAAAACAGCTGGTTAAGGCAGAACCCAATCCTGGACACACAACACTTGTTGAACTGGAGAAATATTTTGATGTGCATATCATTACACAAAATGTTGATAATCTTCATGAACGGGCAGGAAGCACAAAAGTTTTACATCTCCATGGAGAGATTATGAAAGCCCAGAGCACGGGCGATCCTTCTCTGGTTTATGAGATCGATGGATGGGAATTGAAATCAGGAGACAAATGTGAGCTGGGGCATCAGCTTCGTCCGCATGTAGTATGGTTTGGCGAACCGGTGACCAAAATGGAAACGGCTGTTGAAATAACCAGGGCTGCTGACATTTTTGCAGTAATAGGAACTTCTCTTGCTGTTTACCCTGCTGCAGGTTTGCTCGATTATGTGCCCGGCTCTGTCCCTATTTATCTTGTCGATCCCGGTGATATCCCGTTGCCCCGGTACCGGCAGGTGGAATTTATTAAGGAAAAAGGAAGCATCGGGGTGCCTATATTAAAAAATAAACTGCTTGATGCTTATATTAACTAAAACTTTGTTGAAACCATATGTAATGATAGAATCTGTTTCTGTTGTAAACAAGGGGATAACACAAATCATAGAAACAATGAAGGATTGAAATACACAAATGATTGTCAATTAGATCTAAAATCATTATGCGATCTGTCAAAATTATCTTTTTTATTTTTCTTTTTTTACCTGCAATAACAACCGGCCAATATTTTGATGGCGGTGCACTGATAGGATTAAGTGCAAGCCAGGTCGATGGTGATACATATTCCGGTTTTAATAAACTTGGGTTTTTGGGGGGAGCCTGGGTTAGGCGGATGTTTACATATACCACGGGTGGACAGATGGAGGTGAGGTATGTCATGAAAGGTGCATATGAAACTGAAAACATAGACGATGCCATATACTATAAGCTTTCCATTCATTACGTGGATATCCCCGTACTCATCAATTACCATTATAAAGAAAATGTGATATTTGAATTAGGTATCTCTCCTGAATTTCTTGTTTACGACCGGGAAGAAGAAGATCCAAATGGCACAAGCCCGGTTGATGCTCCTAAATTCCATAAGCTCACGATGAGTGCAATTGGTGGACTGGGTTATACCATCTGGGATGTTTTGACTGTTAATGTCCGATATAACTACTCTGTAATTCCTATCCGCAAACATCCCAGTGGCCAGACCTATTTGTTAAACCGTGGGCAATACAGTAATGTGTTGACCTTTTCCATGTATTATCAGATTTCGAAGTGAAAGAGTAATATTACACTGTCTTTCTACCTTTTGAAACTCATTCAAAATATCCTAACTTACAAGGGGATTGTTCCCACAACCTATCATTAGTTTAAAGCATGAAAACAACAAAACTGATCATTCTATTAACTATAATTCCATTAGCACTGATTACATGTTCAAAGGATGAAGACAAGCGGCCTGATCCTACGCATGAGTGTTACTTTTTTGCTGACAACACAGAATATGAATTAAACAAGGGGATGATTGATTTCATCGGATTATCACAGAATGGGAAAGGATTCGAATTCAATATCGCATTGTATTCTTCCGGAATTCAAAATGATTCCACAACTTTTGAGGGAAATGGAAACTTCGTGTTTTTGTGGATTAGCTCTGTAACCCTGCATGATATCCAACCCGGGATATATACATATGATAATTCGAGCGAACCCTTTTGTATCAACGGAATAGCCAGGACTTTTAATGGTGTATTTTCCATGGATTTTAATACCGAAACATGGAATGGTTCTGCGCTTTATGTGCCAACTTCAGGAACAATTGAAGTTGACACCTCTGAAAACGGATATGAACTGACTTTTGATATTATTGCCAATAACACAACCAAATCAAATCAAATAATTGAAAGTGGGATTAAAATTACAGGTTATTACAAAGGAGATTTGCTCCAACTGAATTTCCTGGCAGAAAGACAAGAGAATTGTAATTTTGATGTTGATACCTTAGATTTTTCATTTGGCATTGATTACGACAGTCCGGAGAAATACCTGGTTCCGGGGACACAGTCCAATCTAAGCGATACCTATCTTGGAGAGGTTCGTGCTGCCCTTGGAGGACCGCCCGAAAACAACCTCAATGGTATTTTGAGTGTTTGTCATTGGGTAAATCAGAATTTTAACCACCAAGATGCGGGTGGAGCCATGGCCGGCAAAAATACAGTGAATGAACTTTTCGCCATTAAAACTTTCTATGGGTGTCACACCCAAGCCTTAATTATCTCAAGTATTTTGAGAAAATTCGGATTCCCTGCAGTTATGATCGAAACAGCATCGGTTCAATGGGGATTTGAACACAATGCCGGTATTGATGAATATTTTGCGGGTCACGTTATGTCAGAAATTTATGTTGATGACAAATGGATCCTGTTTGACAACAATTGCACTTATGTGGAAGAGTATGACAATATGAATCCTTTTATTCCAACAACCAATCCTCATCATAAAGACCTCTTTGTGTTGGCGAAAGGATTTGATACATGGGATTATTATGAAAAGGCCGGTGCCGAAACCGATGAAATGATGATGGAATTTGCGGATAATATATATTGTTATGCGGATTTGTTGAATACGGTTAAGTATACCTGGAATGATTGATATAGCCTTGGTACTTTGCGTAACTTCTTTTAAGAGCTATTACACAAAGAACCACAAACCTGCCCGAATGATCGAGGTCAATCGGTCAGGCGGGGAAATCACAAAGGGTCACAAAGTATTTTCTAATTGTTTATTTCTTTTGCTTCCCCAAAAGAAATGAACCAAAGAAAAGGGGACCACGAATGATATTTTTTTGATTTATGGGTGCTCCGCCCCAGATCTCATTTAACGCATGGAATGCATGTCTATATGGATTCCATCGTCATTTTACCATTTACCATTCTCCATATTCCAAGGGGATTATCATCCTGCAGGGCCGGGGGTAGTGAAGAGTTGGGAAAATTCTGGTAGCAAACTGGCCGGGAAAACCGTCGTATGGCTGCAGTACCTACAGAAGTGAACTGAGGGGCTGTGGTGGCAGGGAATGGGCCGCCATGAACCATAGAATGACAGACTTCCACACCTGTAGGATATCCATTGAATATCAGCCTGCCAACTTTTAGTTCAAGTACTTTAACGAGTTCTTTATACTCTTGCAAATCCTGTGCTGTGCCATGGAAAGTAGCTGTCAGGTGACCTCCCATTTTTTTGGCTATATCGATCATTTCTTGTTTATTGCTTGCCTTGACATTAAGGGTAGAGGGACCAAATACCTCTTCTTCCAGCAGTTTATTCCTCATGAATACCTGGCCGGTTGTTTCGAATACCCTTGGCCTAACTTTATTTCCTTCAACGGGATCAGTTACAGGATTAATTTGTTCAACATTCTTACTATTTTCTAACCTTTCTGCACCGGCAATAAAGCCAGCTTTAATCCCCTCTGATAACATTGTTCCGTCAGCTGCATCAGCACTTAACTGGCCAAGATATTGTATAAAACGTTCCGTCTCCCTTGAAGCGTTACTGATAATCAAGCCAGGATTTGTACAGAATTGTCCTACACCCAGCGTGAAGGATTGTACCATACCCTGTGCTATGTTTTCAGCGTTTTCTTTCATGGCACCCGGAAGGATAAAAACAGGATTGACACTCCCCATTTCAGCAAAAACCGGGATGGGAATATCCCGTTTGTTAGCTGCATCATATAAAGCTTTACCGCCCTTGAAGGATCCTGTAAATCCAATAGCATTTATCCCGGGGTGTTCAACAAGGGCCATACCTACACGTGTTGATGATCCGTGTATCATGGAGAAAATGCCTTCTGGCATACTCATTTTTTTAATCCCCTCCAGAATAGCCATGCCTACCAGTTCTGATGTGCCAGGGTGCAAAGGATGCGCCTTCACAATAACAGGACAGCCTGCAGCCAGTGCTGAAGCAGTATCACCTCCGGCTACGGAAAAGGCGAGAGGGAAATTACTTGCACCGAAAACACCTACCGGTCCCAATGGGATCTGCATCTGTCGTATGTCTGGTTTGGGAACAGGTTCCCTGTCAGGTATGGCAGTATCAATCCTGGCATCCATCCATAGGCCCCCACGCACAACCTCAGCGAATAATTTAGCAATTTCTTCAGTTTTGCCTTGTTTCAGCAAAATTAGGCTGGCTAAGACTAAAGAAACTCCAGCTAAATTATAATTCTGTTTCCGGTTGAATTCAATTATACTATTTCTATATATTTCTAAAGCTTTATCCAATTCTTGTTCTTTTAGGAAGTTTAAGGCATCTATGAAATATACTCTTTTGAGTCCTGTTCTTTTCTTTAATTCATT
>Ga0209536_100007819_pt1 | contig 16167 bp, 18 predicted proteins | sample DeeMarSeWOR28_12_FD_187461 | JGI IMG/M metagenome (GOLD analysis project Ga0209536, IMG submission 187461) | Marine sediment microbial communities from White Oak River estuary, North Carolina - WOR-2-8_12 (SPAdes) (version 2) | ecosystem: Environmental > Aquatic > Marine > Intertidal zone >...
GGTAACCAGGGGGATCCGGTGCTGACGGCTGAAGGCGGAGACCAGTTCAAGATTGAAAGGATAGAAGGGGCCGATAAAGAGGTCAAAATCCTCCAGCGATTCATCGGCCAGGATGGAGAGCGTCCGGTCCATGCTGCGTTTTGTATCGAAAAACCTGACTTCAATCTTCATTCCGGTTTTGCTGAGTGAATCGATGGCGATCAACGATCCTTCGAAAAACTCGAGGAAGTTCACCGCTTGTGGAATCTGCTGCTCCATCCGGTAGCGCTCGATGATCCTGTTCCTCCTGGATTCGGATTCAATATCTTTCAGGAGCGAATCCAGCGGCTCAGCCTCTTCGAAATCAAACGGGATAAAAAAGGCCACCCGGTAGGTCCGGTCAGGATCATCATGGCTTTCCCGCAACTCTTCATAAGTATAGGATTCAGGTATCGTATCCACTGCGATCCAGCCGGTGGTATCAACTGGAATGGTATCCAGGAATGTTTCGTGGTGATCGACTACCTGGGGAAGCGGAATGCGGATCACCTGTCCCGATTTGGGTCCTCCCCATCCCAGTTCCGGGTTTGCATTACGTATCTCATCCACGGGCACATCATAATACCTTCCGATGGAATAGAGTGTCTCCCTGCGTTTTACCTTGTGATAGACAAAACCCTCTTCATTGAATACCGTCTCCTGGGCGGCCTCCTCCTCATCGGGGATCAGTATGGTCTGTCCGGGCTGGAGGTTTTCTGCCCTAAGCCCGGGATTGGCCAGTAGAATGGACTCCTCCCCTACTCTGTATGACTGTGATATACTGAAGAGGGTCTCTCCGTTTTTCACCACATGTACCTTACCCTCCGCCTCCGTCAGATCGAGTCCCGAGGTATTGACCTCTTCCTCCATGGATGGGGTGACCGGTATCTTCAGCGCCTGTCCAACCTGCAATCCGGACATCACCCCCGGATTTTCGATAGCTATCTCCTTTTGTGAAATATTGTAAGCTCGTGAAATGGCATAAAGTGTCTGCCCGGGTTTGACCACATGGATATAATATACATGGCCCTCCAGGATGACTTTGTTGTCGGACCGTTCCACCTGGACAGGTTCCTGGGCGTAAGAGAGGAACATCAGGAATATCAATCCCAATGCAGCGAGGAATTGCCTGCTATTTGGTAATAAAATCATTGATATTCTTTAGGATACGCTCCTCGATGCTGGTGGTGTCCGCTTTGCGGAATATTTCACCCGTGATGTTTTCGAACAACTCTATGTACCTCTCCGAAACTTCATTCACAAATTCATCAGGCATCTCAGGAACCATCTGACCCTCTTTTCCCTGGAATCCGTGACTGATGAGCCATTGCCTCACAAACTCCTTGGAGAGCTGTTTCTGCTGCTCCCCGCTGGCTTGCCTCTCCTCATAACCTTCGGCATAGAAATACCTGGATGAATCGGGGGTATGGATTTCATCGATCAGGACTATTTTTCCATCCTTATTCCCGAATTCATACTTGGTATCCACCAGGATCAATCCCATCTCGGCGGCCATCTCAGTTCCCCGCTGAAACAACGCACGTGTGTACTCCTCCAGCTTCACGTAATCCGGTTCACTTACCAGCCCGCTCTCCAGGATCTCCTCCCTGGAGATGTCCTCATCGTGTCCTTCGGCTGCCTTGGTGGTGGGTGTAATGATCGGTTCCGGTAACCGGTCATGTTCTTTCAGTCCGTCCGGCATGGGCACCCCGCAAAGGGTTCTTTTGCCTGATCTGTATTCACGCCAGGCATGCCCGGTCACATAGCCCCTGATCACCATTTCCACTTTGTAGGGCCTGGCCATGTGTCCCACTGTTACATTGGGATCGGGTGAATCGATCTTCCAGTTGGGTACAATATCTGCAGTTGCATCCAGAAACTTGGAGGCAATCTGATTCAGCACCTGCCCCTTGTATGGGATCCCCCTCGGGAGTACCACATCAAATGCTGAGATTCGGTCTGATACGACCATGACAAGGTATTCGTCGTTGATGTTATAGACATCACGTACTTTTCCCTTGTAAAGGCTTTTTTGTCCGGGTAGGTTGAATTGGGTTCCTTTGAGTGCGTTTGCCATGATTGAATTATTTGTTGTGAGTATATGCTTTAACAATGGATTTCACCAGCCGGTGCCGGATGATGTCACGTTCATCAAAACGAACGATAGAGATCCCTTCGATGCCTTTGAGAATTTTCTGGGCCTGCACCAGCCCGGAATCCTCTCGCGAAGGGAGATCCACCTGGGAATCGTCACCGGTGACAATGAACCTGGCGGCAGGCCCCATCCGGGTGAGGAACATCTTGAACTGATTGGGAGTGGCATTCTGCGCCTCATCCAGTATCACAAAGGCATGATCCAGGGTACGCCCCCGCATGTATGCCAGGGGGGCGATCTGTATGGTCCCGTCCTCCAGGAACTGGATGAGCTTTCTTGCAGGGATCATGTCACGAAGTGCGTCGTAGAGCGGTTGCAGATAGGGATCCAGCTTCTCCTTGAAATCACCCGGCAGGAATCCCAGCTTTTCCCCGGCCTCCACAGCCGGTCGCGTGAGGATGATCCTTTTCACTTCCCTTTCTTTCAGCGCTTTCACTGCCATGGCAATGGCCGTATAGGTTTTTCCCGTACCTGCTGGTCCCACCGCTATCAACAGGTCATTGCTCTTGCCATCCTCCACCAGCCGCTTCTGGTTCACAGTAATCGCCCTGATTTTCCTGCCGCTTTCACCATGCAGAATGGCCCCTTCTTCGGGTCCGGGCGCCTCCATGTGATGATTGGAGGATCCATTGAGAAGATCCTCCATGGCGTGCAGGCTTACAGTCTGAAATTTCCGGAGGTACCTGACAAACAGATCCACCTTATCTTCAAATTCTTCCAGCCGCTTTTTATCTCCTGAGATCCTGATCTCATTCCCACGCTGGATGACCTTTAAATCTGGAAAAAGTTCGATGAATTTGTTAAAGCGGACGTTGTTTACACCATAGAAATCAACCGGATCGACACCCTCCAAATAGATCAGCTTTTCCGCCATAAATTAAATTATAATCACTACTTTTGGATGTGCAAATTAAGCTGTTTTTTTCAACATTCCAATAAGAAAATCCCTGTCTCGAACCCATGCACGTTATCACGTTGACCTCTGACTGGAATGAGAATGATTATTACGTTGCATCCATCAAAGGGAAACTACTCTCAGGCTGTCCTGAGGCAACCATTATTGATATTTCGCACAATATAAAATCCTTCAACACAGCCCAGGCAGCTTTTGTTGTCAGAAACAGTTATCCGAGTTTTCCCGATGATACGATACATCTGATCGCGGTGAATACAGAACCGGAAAAGGGAGGACAGTTGCTTGCTGCCAGAATGAAAAATCAGTTCTTCCTGTGCGCTGACAACGGCATGCTTGGCCTGTTGGGGGGCGAGGAACCTGAAATGGTGGTCCGGCTGAATCATTCTCTGGTAGAAAAACCACTCAGCTTCATTACCCTGGATCTATTTGTTGAAGTGGCATGTGCCCTGGTAAAGGGAGCGTCCATCACGGAGGTCGGGGTACCTACCACACAATACAACCGGCAGACACCACTTAGGCCCACCCTTGAGGATCACACCATTACGGGCAGTGTCATCTATGTCGATTCATTTAGCAATGCCATCACAAACATCTCCAAAGAGTTGTTTGACAGGATAGGAAAAGGGAGGGCATTTCAGATCTTCGTCCAGAGCAAACATTACATGCTGCAGCATATCAACGTGCATTACAATGAATCTCCTCCGGGGGACCTCCTGGCTATTTTCAATTCTGCGGGATTGCTGGAGATCGCCATCAGGAACGGAAATGCTGCAGGATTGTTGAATCTGAATACAAATTCTTCCGTCAGGATTGAATTCAAAGTTGACTGACATGCATACCGAGAAAGAGAAGCTGGAAGCATTCCGGCACTTGCTGGAGATAATGGAGGAGTTGAGGGCCAACTGTCCCTGGGACCGGGAACAGACCATGGAGAGCCTCAGAAACCTGACCATTGAAGAAACATATGAACTGGCCGATGCCATCCTGGATAAGAACCTGGATGAGGTCCGCAAGGAGCTGGGTGATTTGATCCTGCACATTGTGTTTTATGCCAAAATCGGATCGGAAAAAGGCGTTTTCGATATCGCAGATGTCCTGAAGGGCATCAACAGTAAATTGATATTCAGGCACCCACATGTTTTCGGCGACAGAAAGGTGAAGGATGCGGAAGAGGTGATCGAAAACTGGGAAGAACTCAAAATGAAAGAGGGCAACCGGAGCGTACTGGCCGGTGTCCCCAACTCTTTACCGGCCATGATTAAGTCCCACAGGATCCAGGACAAGGCACGCGCCGTGGGATTCGACTGGGATCAAAGAGAACAGGTGTGGGACAAAGTGATTGAGGAGATCAACGAGGTAAAACAGGCATTGATCAATGGGAACCAAAAGGAGCGCATGGAGGAAGAGATTGGGGATCTGCTGTTTTCAGTGGTGAACGCTGCCCGGTTATACGATATTGAACCGGAGACAGCCCTGGAAAAAACAAACAGGAAATTCATCAAAAGATTTCAGTACCTGGAATCAAAGGCCAACGAAATGGGGCGATCACTGAAAGAGATGAGCCTGGATGAGATGGAAAGCATCTGGCAGGAAGCCAAATCTATGTAGATTTCTCCTCTTCTTTACCACCCTCTTTCTGAGAAGCCGCCTTCTGATCAGGGGTCTTCTCCTTGTTAGCATCCTCCTTCTGAGAAGCCGCCTCCTGATCAGCGGTCTCCTCTTCATCCTCCTTCTCGATCACCTCCAGCAATGAATGGGACTGAAGTTGATTATACCACTGGAAAACCTTCCTGATGTCTGAAACATAGACCCTTTCATCATCATACTCCGGAACAAGTTCCCGGAAATGCGACTTCAATTCTTCCGGGGAGGATTTGTGAGATATCGCCTCCTCGCCGTTGTTATGCTGGTGTATCTGGTAAAAGACATCGGACAGGGGAACCTCCTCATCACTGGTAAAGATCGCAATGTCTTCCAGGGAGCTTACCCGGGCCGTGGAAGGGGCCACATGGCGTTTCTGATTATCTATGGATTCCACTACAATTCCATTGCGGGCCTCCGCAACAAACTTGAACAGTCCGCCTTTCCCCGATATGGACAAGATGTCTTTGAGCCTGATCGTCTTCATGAAAGTAAGATGCGTGATGCAAATATAGAATTTCTACTTTATTCCCCGTTCTTTTTTGATCCCTTCGTAGGCCGATTGTACCTTTTTGAATTTTTCATGGGCCACCTTTTTGAAGTCCTCACCCAAATGGCTCACCTTGTCGGGATGGTATTTCATGGCCATGCGCCGGTAGGCTTTCTTTATCTCCTCATCGGATGCAGTGGGCTCAATTTCAAGAATCTTGTACGATGCATCAGTCTGGCTCACAAACATCGCCCTGATGCTCTGAAAATCTGAATCAGATATGCTCATATAGCCTGCAATCCTCTGAATGACATTATTTTCAGCATCACTCACCGATCCGTCGGCCGAAGCAATTCCGAAAAGAAAGTGGAGCATCTCAAGACGGTAGGAGTAATCGAGGCGCTGGGATAACTGGAGGGTCACATCCCTCAGGGGGATCTCCTGCCTGAGTATATCCCTCAGCATGATCACTGCCTCAGAAGCCGTATCCTCGCCGAACCTGGAAATAAAATAGCGTTTCACATAGTCCAGTTCACTCTTCATGACACGTCCGTCGGCCTTCATCACTGCCGCGATCAGCACCAGCAGGGAGGCCGCATAGTCCCCCCTCAATGTCCTGCTTCGAACCCCTCTGGCCTGTCCTGTAGTTGCAGTGGTACCAGAATCAAATATCGATCCGACTGCCAGTCCGAGGATCCCTCCGATGGGACCTCCCAGGGCCCATCCCAATCCAAGTCCGACCCATTTCCCAAATTTTGCCATAACTATACGATTCTATTAATGATTTTTTGGTGCATTTCAATGATTTGTGGCAGCAACATCTCCTTGCCATCATTCACAATCACCAGATCTGCCAACCTGCGCTTATCCTCCTCATCCATCTGGTTTTTCATGCGCCCTCTTACATTCGCTTCGTCCACCCCGTCGCGTTTTATTACCCGCTTGATCCTCACCTCTTCGGACGCGTATACAAGCACTTTCAGATCCATCAACAAGGCTGCTCCGCTTTCGAAAAGAATGGCTGCCTCTTCAACCACATATGGGACCCCTTCCTGTTGATTGATCCAGCGTGTGTAGTCCCTTCTCACCGCCGGATGGACCAGTGCATTCAGCCCGGACAACTTCCTTTCATCACTAAAGACCGAGCCTGCCAGGAAACGCCTGTTCAATGCGCCATCAAGATAAGCTTCTTCGCCAAACAAATCAATGATCTTTTCTTTCAGGTTCAGGTCCTCATTCATAAGCTGTCTTGCCTGGAGGTCCGCATGATATACAGGAATCCCAAGCTTTTCCAATACACTGCAAACAAGAGTCTTTCCGCTTCCGATCCCGCCGGTCACACCCACCTGCAACATTATTTTCTCGATTTCAGGAATTCAACTGTTTTGGGGTAATAGTCATAACTCAGCAGATAGACAGGTGCGTTCTGAATGTGCACATCCATCAGCCTGCTCCCTTCCTCGATCTCCTCATAATCGACCACGGCCCTGATCAGGTTGGCACTAACCCGGTCAAATTTACTGAGACCCACATTGCAAGTAAACTTGACCCGTGAGGGAAAAGTCTGTAAACTAATGGTGTCGGGAAGGTTCAGCACACCGATGGAGAGGTTCAGCTGTACCTCGGTATACCTTTCCAGTTCAATATTGCAGTCCACCCTGGAAAGGCTGTATTCGAGATCGGGGATCTTCTTCAGCCTCACTTTGTCGCTGAAATTTTTGGACAACTGTCCCAGCTCACTCCTGACGGTAGGTACCTCTCGCAGGGTATCCAGGATCAGGTCGGGACCGGTAACCACCACTGAATCGGGAACCAGGCTGATCCCGTCCCTGATGGTAAACTGATTGTCCACATCAAACCTCAGATCGGGAACGATTTTCACCTTTTTTGTGATGCTCCTGGCAAACTGAAAAAACAGAGTATCTGGCTTCAAATCAAGCAATTGAAGCTCCGGGGGCAACTGACTTGTCACCTGGTCTCTCATATACCTCGTAAGCAGATAACCCCTTGAATTATCTCCTCCCGGCCTGTTGAAGGTGATGGCCGATAGCTGGAAACTGATGGGCGACGGTTTGCGGAACAGGTTGTACCTGAGGATGGCATATCCATGGGCATTCACCCTGAGGGTTAACTCCTTAGGCAACTGTCCGATATAGACCCTGTCCTCCGGAAAATCCACATAACTGAGCGGAAACTCAATCTCGGTGGTATAGTTCTTACTCAGCGCATTCAGGAACCAGATGAAGACTGAAATGAAAAGAAATACCGAAAAGAGCAGGACTTTTTTCCTGAACTGAAGTTTACGTCCTTCAGGTACCTTGGGCCACCGCTGAAGAAATCCGTTTTCCAAAACCGAATCTTGTTTCTGTTATTTGGTCTGAGCCTGGTCAGAAGTATCCGCCACAACGGCTGTTTTATCCACCTTTACAATCACATTATCGGCAATTTCAAGTGTCACGGTCCGCTCTTTTACGTCGGTAATCTTGCCGTAGATACCGCCGGTCGTGGCCACTTTGTCCCCCTTTTTCAGTGCATTTCTGAAGTTGGAGGCTTCCTTCTGCTTTTTCACCTGCGGTCTGATCATAAAAAAATAGAAGACTACGATAATCAGAAGCAGAAAAATAAGCGATTGCATCCCCGCTCCGCCACCCGGCGCTGCGGGAGAAGCTAACATCTTAATTAGAAAATTCATAGGTTTTGTATTAAATTAAACAATTGATTTTACATTCGCCCTCAGGATCAGTTCCACCCGCCCGTTGCTGGCGTTGGACCTCACAGTAACCACCTTGATCTGGGTACCCGATCTGCCACTGGCATCGAACATCACCTGAAGCTGTTCCACTTCCCCCGGAGGGAGTGGATCTTTGCTCCAGTCGACGATGGTGCATCCGCAGGAGGCCTCAACGGATTGAATCAGTAAAGGCTCATCTCCGCGGTTTTCATAACTGAAATAACACAGCACCCTTTCCCCTTCCATGATCTCCCCGAAATCGTGGGCCACCGTATCAAAAAGGATCACAGGCTGAGAAGCCGGTTCAGGGGAGGTGTCAGGATCAACACCGTTGCCATAGGCAACCGGGTCATTATTTCCCGAACAACCCACCAATAAGGACCAGACCACGAGTCCTATTCCTGCCAGGCTCCTCCATTGCTTCCTAGTCATTTTCACCGATCAGCCCCCTTCCCGTTTTTACAATTTTGCGTTCTTCCTTCATCTGTATAACAACCTTGTCCAGTACCCCGTTGATGAAGACATTGCTTTTTGAGGTACTGTAGAACTTTGAAATATCAAGATACTCGTTGAGGGTCACCTTGGTGGGAATAGAAGGGAATCCCACCAGCTCGGCAATGGCCATTTGCATGATCAGGATATCCATGAATGCGATCCTGTCCAGATCCCAGTTGCGCGTATTCTCTTTGATATATCCCACATACTCTTCCCGGTGCAGAATGGATCGCCTGAAGAGTTCCACAACAAAATCACGATCTTCCTGATTTTTATAAAGTTGCATCAGAGGTTTTTCAGATCCGTCCTCCTCCTTATACTTTTTAATGGTCTTGACGATCATGCTGGTAATGAATTCCAGATCATCATTCCAGTAGATGCTCTGCTCTTCCAGGATCGATCCGAGCAATTCGTTCGGAAAAACCAGGTGGGTGTAAATGAACGTTACCAGCTTCTTGTCGTCATGATATCCATTGGATCCGGCTGCCATATAGATCTTGTACTCTTCGCTGTCGATGAGAAGGTTATATATCTCCCGGATCAGCTCAGGGTAGTTGGCCCAGTTAAGTTTATTGCTTGCTACGTATTTCAGCAGGTGATCGTTGTTACGCAACTGACCGATGAACCTGTTTTCGATGAATCTGGTGTTGGGGTGAAGATCCTCCTGGGTGGGAATCCGCTTGTTACGTGCAAGCTCGATCCTCGACTCGGCATACATTACCAGGTCAATGAGAAGCAGCAGCAAATATTGATAGAGTGTGTAAGCTTTTTCAATATTGAAGTGAAGCTCTTTCTCGGAGCGATCCATATCTTCACCGCCGGTTTTATAATAGGCGTAAAGCGTTTGAAGAGCTTTGATCCGTAATTGTCTCCTGCTGATCATTCGTTATAAGAACCTGGAGAAAATTGATAAACGCTGCAAATTTACACTAAATTTTATTCTTTGAAACATCTGTTCGACAGCAAGTTTAGGTTCAAGCTAAAATGTGTGAAAATTTGAATATCTAATAAATATTTTACATTTTTGAGATGAACTAAGATAACCCTAACCAAAACTGAAGCAATGATTGATGAAGGAAATGTTAAATCTGAAGAACTTGTAACAGAGTCATCAGGAAGGGAAGAGATCCATTCGAAAGCTGTTAGGGCTGGGAAAAGGACCTACTTTTTCGATGTCAAGGCCACCCGCCGGAATGATTACTACCTCACCATTACCGAAAGCAAAAAGAGGTTCAACCGAGATGGAAAATTCTTCTATGAGAAACACAAACTCTTTCTCTACAAGGAAGATTTTGACAAATTCTCAGACAGTCTGAAAGAGATCATTGAATTCATCCGCGAAGCGAATCCCCAACCCATTGATCCTGATGAGGTGGAGGTTGATGAAACGGCAACCGCAGAAAGCACTGCAAAGGAGGAGCCGGAAAAGGAAGAGAAAGATTTCACCAACGTCGAGTTCGAGGATCTGGGGGAGGAAACCAATTAATCCTGTTCCGATTTGCGTTCCAGAAATGCCTTTATCTCCTCAAAGGAGAGCGTTTTGACATTGGTCACAATGAATTCCTCATTCAGAAACTGACCGTAGCGGTTGCATTCTGTGATCGCCTCGCTGAATACCTGCTTCAGGGAGAAGTTCATGGGAAGCAGTAACAGGATGGTTGCCAGGTACCCTGAGAAATGAATCTCCTCCAGTTCGGCATCATAGCGATGCAGTACATCGTCGAACTCGTTCCTGATCACCATGCGGTTCGTTTCCGTCAACTCAACTCTGTTCCTGGACATCAGAACAACAAAATAGCGGAGTTTATGCTCTTTTCCTCCCAACCCGGTGGAGATGTATACCTGGTTCTCCTGCATGATATTGCTTTCAAGATGCATCCGGCTCTCGTTCAATGCGAGGATGGCCCAATCCCTGAGTGGAACGCCGGCCGTCCGGGCACACGATTCGATGGCCCTGAAACAGGATGCGTCCTCAATGGTAGCGAGGCGGGCCAGGATCTCCTTTTTAACGTCAACTGAGTACCCGGGTTCTTCGAGGTACTGCATGTGATCAAATGCCCACGATTCATCAAACTCCTGATTCATTTTTCGGGAACACTCATAATATTCCACCTGCAAATCCATATCGATCTGATGCTCCAGTATTTGCAGGTTTCCCGGTGTGCCTCCCAGGATTTCCTGGATCTTTTCAAACAGGTTCTCGTGCTCTTCCATTGGTTGGGTTCCGTTCAATTAAATGTACGATTTTTTATTAATTTCGAAAAGGATTTTGCATGCAACTACTTAACGACATAGAGGAAAAAACGGGGGAAGCGGCAAAAGGATACAGCCTCTCAATAGAAAATGTGCTCCAGGTGGGTTTTGATCTGTTTCGAAAATCGCCGGGGGTGTATATCATCTACAGTGCCGTAACACTTCTCGTACTTTCGAATCCTCTGAGCGGCCTGCTGCTATCGGGTCCGGTCATCGCAGGGTACTACATCGCGGGCCGGCAGAACAGCTTGAACAGGCCGGTGGCACTGTCCGACTTTTTCACGAGTTTTGATAAATATGTCCCCCTGCTGATCCTGCAACTGCTGATGGCGCTGATCATTACGCTGGGTCTGATCATGCTGGTTGTGCCGGGGATCTACTTCGCCGTGAGCTACCTCTTCGCCCATTTTTATGTATGGTTTTACGATGTGGATCCGGCGGAGGCCCTTCGGCTGAGCAGGAGAGCGACAGGTGGCAATTTCGGACAGATCCTGCTTCTCTGCCTGATCCTGGCCGGGATTAACCTGCTGGGGGCACTGGCTTTCGGAGTCGGGCTCCTGCTGACGATCCCGTTCACATACTGCGTTATTTATGCAACATTTGATGATATCATAGGCATTCCTTAAAACCTCACCAGATGGACCTGACACTCGCCGTTCTCGGAGCAATACTGGTGCTGATCGGATTTGCAGGCAGCATCCTGCCTGTTATTCCCGGTCCGCCCATCAGCTGGGCCGGATTCCTTCTTCTCAAGTGGACCGACTATATACACCGCGGAGCCGAGGGGTATGAAAATGCCCTCTGGATCCTCCTGTTTTTTGTTATCCTTGTCACCATTCTTGATTATGTGGTCCCCATCCTTGGCACCAAAAAATATGGGGGATCAAAACGCGGGGTCTGGGGTGCCACGCTCGGCGTGGTGGCCGGCCTTTTTTTTGGTCCGCTGGGCATCATCATCGGTCCTTTTCTGGGCGCCTATATCGGTGAGATCAGCAGCGGTAAAAGGGACCGCGAAGCCCTCAGGGCCGCCTGGGGCTCCTTCGTGGGCTTTCTGCTGGGTGTGGGGATGAAATTGATGGTGTGTGGGGCGATACTATTCTTTTATATCCGGCATCTGTTTTTTTAGAGACCTTCAATGCTGGGATCCAGCTTGATTGCAATGAAACTATAGTTATGGGTTATTGGTTAGGGGTTAGGTTAGTTAAATGTTAATGGTTATTCGTTAGGTTGGCTAACTTTCTGACTAACAATAACTGCTAACTACTAACTAACCATTAACCATTAACCATTAACCATTAACCATTAACCCAAAGCCATTCTGGTGGCTACCCCAGCGTAGCCACCAGAATAGCTTTGATCGTATGCATCCGGTTCTCGGCCTGGTCAAACACGACTGAATGCGGCGACTCGAATACCTCTTCGGTGACCTCCTGGGCCTTCAGTCCGAATTTCTGATAAATCGCTTCTCCCACTTTTGTTTCCCGGTTATGGAAAGCGGGCAGACAATGCAGGAATTTCACATCCCTGTTGCCAGTCATGGAGAGTACCTCCTGGTTTACCTGATAGGGTTTGAGCAATTCGATCCTTTCCGCCCATTTCTCTTCAGGTTCCCCCATGGAAAGCCAGACATCGGTGTAGAGAAAGTCTGCATCCCTTACAGCCTCCCGGACATCATCGGTGATGGTGATGGTTCCTCCGGTCTCTTCCGCAATGGTCCGGCATTTCTCCACCAGCAGCTGATCGGGCTGGACCGAAGGGGGAGCTGCGGCCCTGAAATCGATGCCCATCTTTGCAGAACCTACCATCAGTGAATTACCCACATTGTTCCGGGCATCGCCAAGATAACATAACTTCATTTGATTCAGGGGCTTATCATTGTGTTCCATCATGGTCATGAAATCGGCCAGCACCTGGGTGGGATGAAACTCATCCGTGAGTCCGTTCCACACCGGAACACCTGCAAATTCTGCCAGTTCCACAACCACAGACTGCCCGAATCCACGGTATTCAATTCCGTCGTACATCCGGCCCAGCACCCTTGCTGTATCCTTCATCGACTCTTTATGTCCAATCTGGCTGCCCGATGGTCCGAGATAGGTGACCCCGGCACCCTGGTCGGATGCGGCCACTTCAAAAGCGCAGCGTGTACGGGTAGAGGTTTTTTCAAAAATCAGTGCTATGTTTTTACCTTTCAGCCTGGGATCCTCCGCTCCTGCATACTTCGCCTTCTTCAGTGAAAAACTGAGCTCGAGCAAAAATTCTATCTCTTCCGGTGAATAGTCAAGCAGTGTAAGGAAGTGGCGGTTTCGCAAGTTGTGGGTCATTTCAGAATCGGTTTGATGGAGGTTCAAAATAAGTATAAAATGTCACTTCTCATATTCCATGGTAATTTTTGTACCGTAGCTTTTATCCTCCAGTTTAAAGGCTTCGGTAATGACACTTTTGGATCCTCCATTTTTGATAAACTGAAGACAAGCCCTGATTTTCGGGGCCATGTCCCCTTCTCCGAACATCCCCATTTCCAGGTACTTCATCGTATCCCGGTAATCCAGGAACTCTTTCACCTCCTGTTCCGGAGTATTGTAATGGATATAGACATAGGGTACATCGGTCAGGATATAGAATTCATCAGCCCCGATACGGTTGCCAAGCCAGGCAGAGGCAAGGTCCTTGTCCACCACTGATTCTGATGGCCTGATCCTCCCTTCACCATCCTGATACACCGGGACACCCCCACCCCCGCAGGCTACAACAATGGTGCCCTGTCTGGCCAGCATCCTCACCACCTTCTCATTGATGATCCCGACGGGCTCGGGGGAAGGAACCACACGGCGGTAGCCTCCCTCCCTTTTCGAATCCTCCTTGAACATCCATTGATGGGTCTGAGAAAGCTTCTCAGATTCCTCTCTGCTGTAGATTTTGCCAACCCTTTTTGAAGGCAAATGAAAAGCAGGGTCGCCTTCCTGCACAAGGGTCATGGTGACCAGGGTGATCACTTCCTTTTCTATTCCATGTTTATGCAACACATTTCTGAGCATCCGTTCGATCATGTAACCGATCCCCCCCTGAGAGTCAGCCACGCAAATATCAAGAGGCATCTGAGGAATTCCGTACATGCTCTCCCCGGCATCGTTCCTCATCAGGATGTTTCCCACCTGGGGTCCGTTCCCATGGGTTAACACAAGATCATATCCCTTCCTGATTAAAAATAACAGGTTCTCAAGGGTATCAGTGGTATTCTGTTCCTGCTCATCAATGGTACCCTGTTGATTATCCCGAAGCAGCGCATTACCACCCAGTGCTATGACAGCCAGTTTATTCATCTCAGTTCAATTGATGATACCCTCAAATCTAAGGTTTTCCCGTTCACCTGATGAACCGGGTGCCCGGTTTTACAACATCTTTTATGGCAGGAATCGGGCCGGTCATTTCATGTGTAAAACTGTTTATCAAAGGTTGCCGCAACAGGGGGATATTTGGAGAATATTTTCTAAATTTGAAAAGGTCGATGAATTCAGTCATCGACCCAATTGAGGTTATAGCAGTGGACGCAGACCCGGATGCCAGCCATGGGAACTGCGCTCACGGGATTCAACTTGTGCAGATGGTGTATCACAAGATATCGTCGCCACTCTTTGGCATGATTGTTCTATTGCTTGGCGGTTGCGCGAAGTATACCGAGCTTCCCGAGCACCTCACAGCCCATCACGTCAAATACGACATTGAGTACCTGGATGACAAGGCGGGTGATATCCCGACCCGGATCCTGCCCGGGCAGATGGATGCTTATTATACCGAACATTTTGTGCTAACCAGGATTGAAGGATTTCTGGAGCAGTTCACACTAACCCAGATCACAGATCTGAAAAGAGAGAAAGTGACCACCATGCTCAGGTTTTTTGATAGCAGGTTCTATTACGAGGGGAAAAACGGGGAACTCCCCGTTGCGATTATCGAACCTGATCAGATGGACCTCACCCTGACCGGTGAGACCACCATGATCGGAGGCCTCCATTCCGAGCGTGTGGAGGTAGATACGGGAAGTGAAAAGTTTAGTATCTACCTGACCAAGGACTTTGAAGTCAAGCGGCCAAATATTGCCACACCCTACCGTTCCATCGATTATCCCCTCTCGGAATTCAGGGTACAGTTGAGCCTGCTGAAAATGCACCTTTCATGTAAGGAGTTCGAGACAAAAAAAATTGAGAGTCAGATCTTCAATATACCTCCCGAATACGTTCCGGTCTCGAAGCAGGATATGGAGAAGATTATTAACAGTCTGTTTACAAAAGATTAGGTACCCAAGTCCCGTTATTATTACCTTAGAACATTTAATCAACTGTTAGCGCAGGACGATTGAATCGTCCGTATATGATGGTGAAGCGAAAGAAGAAAAAGGGCATCGTGCGGTTCCTGGGTACCGTGGTTGGAATATTCAAAGACGACCGGTTCAGGTACGCCATGGGCCTTATTTTTCTTCTGATAGCCATATTTCTTGTGCTGTCCCAGGTTTCCTACCTGGTTCACTGGAAAACGGATCAGGATTTTGAATGGGCCAAGGTTTTTTCGGGACCAGAGGTGCAGGTAGAAAATACCGGGGGCAAACTGGGCGCCTGGCTGGGAGACCTGTTTATCAACCAGTGGTTCGGACTGGCCAGTTTCCTTTTTCCGGCGATCCTGATCATTTGGGCCATGGCGCTATACAAGATCAGGTTGTTCAATACCTGGAAAGCGATCAGGAACAGCCTGCTCCTCATTATCCTGATCTCAGTGACCGCGGGGCTCGTATTCGGCGACGGAGGCGGGATCCTTGGAAGTGGTCCGGGTGGCCGGCACGGCTATTTCATCAGCAGGTGGCTGGTTGCCAGCATCGGAACCATTGGTACCGTTTTTCTGCTTGTCATCTGCTACGCTGCGTTGATCCTTTTCTCCACAAGCTTTCTGAGCTGGATAAAAGTCCAGAGAAATCCTTTTGTGTCCCTTTTTGATGATAAAAAGGCCGAACCTGTAACATTGACCGAGGAAACTACCGGAAGTGAATCCTTCGAACCTGATGCAGAATACGCCCCCGGAGGGAAGGAAACCGGGCGAAACCGCGAAAACAGCCAGCCTCAGGAACCTGCCGCTACAGCAGGTCACGAAAAGAATCCACGATTTGACGAATCTCATCGCAAAGAGATACCTGCTGAAGACGGTGTGGAAATGACCGTTGAGGATGTCTCGCTGACAGATCCAAACGATATCAACCCGGATGAAGGAGCCCTGGTAGAATATGATCCCACGCTTGACCTTCCCAAATTCCAGTATCCTCCTTTAAGCCTGCTGAATGATTATGATCAGGGTGAAAGCACCGTTACCAATGAAGAACTGATATCCAACAAGAACCGTATCGTAGAGACCCTGGGTAACTATAACATCAAGATCGATAAGATCAAGGCCACCATCGGGCCCACAGTGACCCTGTACGA